>Ga0209066_10000037_pt1 | contig 184364 bp, 169 predicted proteins | sample All_14_2_FD_187198 | JGI IMG/M metagenome (GOLD analysis project Ga0209066, IMG submission 187198) | Freshwater microbial communities in response to fracking from Pennsylvania, USA - Allegheny Zone_MetaG_DW_15 (SPAdes) (version 2) ...
ATCTATAAGTTAGTTTAAACTATAATAATGATGTCATTAATAAACCGCGAGAGTATTTTATACTACATCAACAATGATTCTATATTTGGCTGGGAAAAATGAATAAAAGGACGATAGGTTACATATTAATGTTTATTATATTACTTCTATTGTCGGGCATTCTATTTCTTCAGACGTGCTGCACATCAGGCACTGGGGAAAGTTTTAACTCGAAGGAAGACGCATACTATAGTAGCGGTAAATAGTATTCAGAAGTTGAAATAATAAACAACGTAATTTAGGCCAAATAACATGAGTACAGATTATCAATCGTTATTAGATAATTCATACGACTACTACGCGGCTACGTTCGGTAGTTGGGGCACTAGTAATTTGCGGAATTTTTTAGATGAAAAATATCATTAAGATTGCCAAGAAAAATATTATTATTTCAATAACTGTAATTGCCATTGCAATTGTGGTTCTGGGGTGGGTCTTTTTGATGAATTGCTGCTCTTCAGGCCCGTGGCCGGAGATAACCCCGCAGGAACGCGCATACTACGAGAAGGGCATTGAAGAATACAAAAATAAACAACAGCGCCTTAAGGGCATACAATAAAATATTTTATAGAGGTATTAATGCCTATCGATTACGCTTATTTACTGGAATTATCAGTGGTCAACCACCCAATTTAGAGTCCGCCCTTTAAGTTACAATTCTGCATCTTTGGTCTTCACCCAATCTTCGGACCATCGGCCAAATCGGCCTGTTTTTACCATTACTTTTTAGGTGGTTATACAAATCCAAAGATTTGGAGCGGGCGACGGGATTTGAACCCGCGACATTCAGCTTGGGAAGCTGACGCTCTACCCCTGAGCTACACCCGCATTTCCGAGGAAGATGCCTACTCATAATCCATTTTTCCAGCTTTGCAAAGGGGTTTAATATTATGGCAAAAGTATTTTCTTGCGGGAAGACAGAAAACATCTTTACAACCATGCTTTTAAGGGGATAAGAATGACTGTCCTTCGTTCTCACCCTACCGCTTTCAAAAAATCAACCTTTTGAAAAATAACAAAAAGTAGCAAGAGAGCAGGACCTGTAGATATTAAAGTCATGCTGAGTCTCAAGGAGATATTTTTATGAAGATGGTTCAAAGATTTTTCTGCCTGATGGGCGTGCTGCTGATCGCAGCTTGTTCCGGTACAGGCAGCAATTCAACCGTGGATGCGCTTAACAAAGCACAAGCCGTCGGCTCCCCTTTTACCAAAACACTCGCGAAAGAGTATCGCGATTACGCGAACATGAAACAAGACAAGTTCATGGACCACTCTGACGCGCTGCACTTCGCCCGCAAAGGCCTGGCTGCTGCAAGCGGTGTCGTGGTAATGCCCGAAACACTGGATGACTGGGATCTGAACGATCGTGATCTGGTTGAAATGACAACCGCACGCGCAGCACTTGTTGACGCACTGGAAAACGGTGGCCGTGAACTGGCTTCCGAAAAAGCCGGTATTGCACAAGCCCGCTTTGACTGCTGGGCAGAACAACAAGAAGAAAGCTGGGGCAAAGATATCCCTTGCAAATCAGCATTCTATGACGCTCTGAAAGCTGTTCAGGACGTTGTCGGCAAACAGCCCGCACCGGCACCGGCGACAGAACAGTTCCCGGCTCCTGTCACAGAAATGCCAAAAGGCGATGCTGTACCGGTTGAACAAGCGATGTTCATCGTGTTCTTTGACTGGGATAAATCTTCTGTAACGGCCAGCGCCAATGATGTTCTGGATGCTGTTGCACAAGAAATCCGCAGCCGCAAAGACGTTAAAGGCATCGTGATCATCGGTCACACCGATACATCCGGTAGCGTTGCTTACAACCAGAAACTTTCCATGAAACGTGCAAACGCAGTACGTGATGGCCTGGTTGCCCGTGGTGTTGCGAAAGACATGATCCGCGTCGAAGGTCGCGGCAAGTCTGACCTGCTGGTGCAAACACCCGATGGTACGCGCGAACCTGCGAACCGTCGTGCGCAGATCACGCTCGAGTAATCAACCACTCGATAGTCTGCCAAAAGCATGACAAACAAGAAAACCGGCCAGGCAACTGGCCGGTTTTCTTTTATGCAGAACTACGGTATGATGCATCCTCACGCGACAGGCAGAAAAATGTACATCTCCACCACCCACAATGTGACCGTTTCCGTAGAACCCACTTACCTGGATGGGGAATCTGTTCCTGAAAAAAACATCTACGTCTGGGCTTATACGGTCCGTATTGAAAACAAAGGTGCGGACACACTGCAGCTGCGCACACGCCACTGGAAAATCACCGACGCCTATGGCCGCGTGCAAGAAGTAAAAGGTCCCGGCGTTGTCGGGGAGCAACCAGTACTCAAACCCGGCGAGATGTTTGAATACACAAGCGGCACCCCCTTGAACACCCCAAGCGGGATCATGGGTGGCACCTATGCCATGGAAAAAGACACGGGCGAATTGTTCGATGTCGAAATACCGCCCTTCTCGCTCGATGCGCCAGGTACTGCGCGCCTTGTTAATTAACATACCCGGAGCAAGCCAGCATGAGCTTTAAACCGGTCTTTTATATCAACGGCATTTTGCTGCTTATTTTATCGTGCTTTATGCTGCTGCCCGTATTGGTGGACCTTGCCGATAGCAGCCCCGACTGGAAAGTTTTTGCCAGCGCACAAATTGTTACATCTTTTATCGGCTTTTCATTAATTTTTACAAACCAGGAAAAGAAATTTTCACTGAACCTGCGTCAAACCTTTATTCTGGTGACGCTGAGCTGGTTTTTTCTAACGGTTTTTGCGGCGCTGCCCTTTGCGCTTGCCAATATTAAACTCTCTCTGGCCGATGCATTTTTTGAAGCCGCATCGGGCCTGACGACAACAGGTGCCACGGTCATCCACGACCTGAATATCCTGCCGCGGGGCATTTTGCTCTGGCGGGCAATCTTGCAAGGCCTTGGCGGCATCGGATTTTTGATCGTGGCTTTGGCCGTTTTGCCTTTGCTGCAAATTTCGGGGATGCAGATTTTTAAAACTCAATCCTTCGGTATGGAAAAAGTGCTGCCCAGCGCACAGCAAATGGCGTTTTATATCCTGATGATCTACATGGCCCTGATCCTTTGCTGCTCCATCTTATTCTATATCCTGGATATGAGCTTGTTTGACGCTTTCTGCCATTCCCTGACAGCTGTCGCGACAGCCGGATTTTCGAATTACAATGCGTCAATCGGCCATTTCAACAATGACATGATCGAAATTGTTACCATTCTTTTTATGTGGCTGGGCTCTTTGCCCTTTGTGCTCTATGTGCATATGCTGAAGGGCAATTCAAAAGCACTTTTACATGACAGTCAGGTAAAAGCCTTTTTTGGCATCTTGTTCAGTCTGTCCGCCATCGTCACCATCCACCTGCTGCTGAGCGGTCAACAGGGCCTGTTTGAAGCACTCAAAAACTCTGTCTTCATGGTGACAACCCTTATGACCACCACAGGCTTTACCAATGCCGACTACAGCAAATGGGGGCACTTTGTCATCGGAGTGGCTTTCATTGCAACTTTTTTGGGGGCCTGTTCAGGATCGACTGCCGGCGGTATTAAAACCTTCCGACTGCAAATTTTGTGGTCCATGTTCCAGCAACAAATCCGCAAACTGATTTCGCCACGGGGCGTTTTCCACGTGCATTACAATCACAAAATGGTGGAACACAGCGTACAGGCCTCGGTTGCCGGATTTATTTTTGTGTTTATCCTGACATGGTTGGTGTTTTCGCTCATGCTGCTGACCACAGGGCTGGATTTCGTCACAGCCCTGACCGGTGCCGCCACCGCCATCAGCAACGTCGGCCCCGGCCTTGGCGACATTATCGGCCCGGCAGGCAATTTTTCCACCATCCCCGATGACGCAATCTGGATTTTATCCTTTGCCATGTTGCTGGGACGAATGGAGCTTTTGACATTTTTTGTCCTGCTCGCGCCGCGCTTTTGGAAACATTGATCTCCCCGCAGCTATTTTTTATGGATCATCCGCTTTATCAATACCAGTGTAAGTATGATTGGTATCGAAAAACCTATCCAGTAGGCGAAAGGTGCCACCACCAGAGGCATTAAGAAATAGCCAGGCTCGGATGATCGCAAAACCGACAAAGCAATGACCGCCCCGACAAACAGCCCGCCTGCAAAGTTAGACACAAACCAAAGCTGATAAATTTTTCTGTCTGATACGCATATCGCGGCATGTTGTTTTTTAGAAGCGCCGTTCTTGCGCCAAATCATATAAACCAATGCGGCATTGGAAATCAGGAACACAACAGTTGCGAGGATAATTCTATCAAAATCCGTCATATACATCCCGCTTTCCGGTGTTTAAAAATTATTGACGGCCAAAGGTACTGCGCACGGTTTTGTCTACCTGTGCAGCAACGTCATCAACAAGCCCCTGAGTCATTTCATAGTACGCCATATCGCGGTCTGCGGGTGATGCATCATTTGACAGTGTTTTTTGTCTGGCTGCCGTCACGCTGGCACGGCCACGGATAATATCAGGCGCGGATGGATCAAACATTTCAAACTTCAGCGCAATGCGACCTGTGAATTTTTCAGCAGGCTCTTTGCTAAACAAGCCAAATATTGATTCTTTAACCGGCAAAGCTTCCCGCACAACAGAAGCATCTTCGATTGTGACACGCAGCGTATCTTGCACACCCCCTACCACCAGCTGGCGACCCAGCAATTGCTGCACAGCTTCGGCTGGTGTTGTTTTAAAGAGATGTTCCACATTGGGTGCCCCCATCGGGGCATGGTAGCCCTTGGCAAATTCAACAAGTGACACGTTCACCACAACGGGCTGAAAACGGCTGACATCGATCATCTGCGGCTTATCAGACGGGCCGGAAACCGTGCAGGCAGATAAGCCCACAACACATGCAAACCCCAAACCCAGTGCAGCAGACAGCGCTTTCATGTTTATTCATCCTTATAAAAAACAGCCAGATCTTCTCGGCTAAAGTTATATTCTTCACTACAGAATTCGCATTTGATGGAGACTTTGCCTTCTTTTTCGCAAATATCTTCCAGTTCCTGTTGCGGAATTGTATGCAAGATGTTTTCAACACGCTTGCGCGTACAGCGGCATTGAAACCGCACATGGGTGGGCGAATAAATACGCACACCATCCTCATGGAACAGCCGATACAGCACATCTGCAGAATGCAACAACGGTGACAAAATTTCACCGTCCGTGCAGGTTTCCATCAAAATGGCGGCACGGGTCCAGTCTTCGATGCTGACATCTTTTTGCACGCCCTTGCCTGCGTCTTCGTCCGGCATCTGCTGGATCATAATCGCACCGGAACGCCATTGCCCGTCCTGTGGGTGCACAGCCAGTTTGAAAGATGTTTTAATCTGCTCTGACTGCGTCAGGTAATGCTGCACGGCATCGGTAATGCTCTCGCCCTTCAGCTCGACAATCCCCTGATAACGCTGCTCGGATGATCCCTGATCTACGGTAAAGGCGATGTAGCCCTTGCCGATCAGATGATAATAATGGTTTTTGGTATCTTTTTTACGTTTGGCGAGTTTTTTGACCGCAGCTTCATCGAAACCGGCATAGGCGCGAATTTCACCTTTGCTTGTCACGTCAGCGACCAGCAGGCGCACAGGGCCATCGCCCTTGATCTGCAGGGTGAAATACCCCTCATACTTCAGCATGGCACTCAAAAGCAGGCACAGGGTGGCTACCTCGCTCAGCAGGGCCGAGACAGGGGGCGGGTATTCGTGCTGTTGCATCATCTGCCCCAGAACGTTCCCCAGACGGACCATACGCCCGCGCACATTGGACTTTTCCAAACGAAAAGGCTGGATGACGTTATCATCCACAAGCCCTGATTGTTCTGTCCCGTCTTTTTTGATACGAATAGCCATAGCGTCCTTATTCTAACATAAATAGAGAAAAATGGATAAAAAGCCAGAACAGGCCCCGAAAAAAAATCGTACCCCGCGCAAAATTTCCAGCCGTTATTTGGAAAATGCTGCTTTGTACTATTTGCAGCGCTATGCCACTTCGGTCGAAAACCTGCGGCGTGTCCTGACGCGCAAGGTCAATAAGTCCTGCACCTTCCACGAAACCCCGCCAGAACCGTTTTACCCTGAAATAGAGGCTTTGCTCCAGCGGTATATTGCAAGCGGCCTGCTGAATGACAAAACCTATGCCGAAGCACGTGTCAGCAGCCTGCGCCGCCAAGGCAGATCACGCCAGGCGATTGCCGCCAAGCTGAAAGTCAAAGGCCTTGCCCGTGACGACATCAACGCAGCCCTTGAATTGGTCGATACCGAAACAGAAGCTGATAATGACACAGGCCATGATGCAGAATTTACCGCCGCGCTAAAACTGGCGCGGAAAAGAAAAATCGGGCCCTTCCGCACCAAACCGCTGCCGGAAGATATACTGTTGCAACGCAAACAGCAGCAACGCGAGATGGCTGTTCTCGCCCGTGGCGGGTTCAGCTTCGATATCGCCAAGCGCGCACTGTCTTATGATATTGAAGAATACGAAGACTGATTACTTGATGACCTTCAAGTGGCCGCTTTCAGCACCTTCACTTTTTTGATGCAAAACGCGAAACGCCGGCAAAACAACCCGTGCACATGTGCCCTTGCCTTTTTCACTCGTCAGTTCAAGCCTGCCGCCGTGCAAAGACACAAGCGAGTCCACAATCGTCAGGCCAAGGCCTGTGCCGGCCTTCATGCTGCTAAAGGCTGTATCCACCTTACCAAAAGGCTGCATGGCTTTGGTGATTTCATCCGCAGACATGCCAATACCTGTATCCTTGACTTCTATCACCAGTTCGCCGGTTTTATCGATACGCGCGCTCACATCAACGCGGCCGCCTTCGGGGGTGAATTTAATCGCATTGCCGATCAGGTTCAGCATGATCTGTTTGATGCCAAGTTCTTCCGCCTGCAATTCAGGCAGTTCATCTGGGATGTCCATATGCACTTCCACACGGGCCTGTTCAATGCGCGACGACATGATGATCATGCAGGATTTAAGCGCCTTGGGCAGCTTGAAAGTGGTCACAGCCAGTTCACGGTTGCCCGTTTCAATTTTAGACACTTCCAAAATCTCGCTAATCACCTTCAACAGGTAATTGCCACTGTCATAAATATCTTGCGCATATTCTTTATACACAGGAATTTGCAACGGCCCCATGACTTCATCTTTGATAATCTCGGAAAAGCCGATAACCGCGTTCAGCGGCGTGCGCAGCTCGTGGCTCATGTTCGCCAGAAATTCCATGCGGGTGCGGCTGGACATTTCCGCCTGCAACCTTGCATTTCGCATGGCATCTTCTGCCAGCTTACGTTCTGTCACATCCCAGATGCTGCCTTCAAAATATTCAACACTGCCCCGCTCATTGCGCACCACACGTGCGTTTTCCATGATCCAGATACGGCGGCCATCCTTGCGTTTCACTTCTGTTTCAATGCCGGATACGCGACCTTCAAAAACAAGTTTATCCACAAACGCCTTGCGGTCGGCATCCCGCACGTAAACCTGCTTGCCAATATCGGTCACTGTCTCCATCAGCTCGGCGGCAGAGCGATAACCCAGAATTTCGGCCAATGCCGGGTTGGCGCTGACAAAGCGGCCCTCGGGTGCAATCTGATAAATGCCGCTGATAGAATTTTCAAACATACCACGGAAGCGCTGTTCTGCCTCCCGCATGGCCAGCTCGGCGCGGCGGCGTTTTTCAATATCCGTGATGGTACCCACAATGCGTATACTTTTGTCTTCCGCCATGCGCAACATACTGAAGGCAATCTCCACAGGCTTGCTGGTTTCGGCACCGGTATTGATACGCGTTTCAATACGGTAGGCCTGACGTTCCCCGCGCACCAGTTCTTCGAACATCTCTTTTTGTTTCATCTGGTCTGCCGGATCAATAAGCATAAACAATGACTGGCCAATCGTTTCCGACACTTCGCCATGTGTGATGCGTTTCCATGTTTCGTTCAAAAACACCAGCTTGCCGTTTTCATCCGTTTCAAAAATCACATCGGATACGGAGTTAATGACGGCACGATATTCACGCTCGCTCTTGCGCAAGGCGTGGAAGAGCTGGTCCCGCTCGGAAATACGGCTTTGCAATTCGGTGTGCGCGCCCTTCAGGTTGCGCGACATTTCGGCCAGCTTCTGGTCCTGACGTTGTTTGCGATCCACAATGCGGGCCGCGGCCAGCGTTAACAGCAACACAATGGCCAGCGCCGCCCAAGGGGATGCCGCCATGGCCTTGGCCGCCGCCGAGGGGCGCACATCCATCGACATATCCCAATACTGTCCGCCCAGGCGGATCATGTCTGTCACACGTTCAGAACCAAAACCCTGATGATATTCAAGACGGGTATCCACCAGCACATGCCCGCTGTCGCGCTCCCGGATAATCACGCGCGAAACATCATCCTTGTGCATTTTCCAAACATCTGCAAAAACCTTGCCCGGTGTTGTCAACGCCATAAAGACACCAATACCATTGGCAGGCAGCTTCATCTTGATCACCATGGCAATCGGCGCATCTTCCGGACGGCCAGAAGGTCTGGAAAACACGGGCCAATCCGCCTGATAGACGTAGCCAATTTGCCCCACCGCCAAATTCTGCGTCAGGTTCAAAAGATCCCGGTATCCGGGCCACCCCAGATTGCTGGCATATATTTGCTGGCGGGTTTTGTTTTGAATATCTTCCTGATACCAAGTGTTGTCGCTGGAGGCCCAAAGGATGGAATCCAGCGGCGCGCCTTCGGTCAGAAGCTTTTGCACGCTTTCAGCAATATAAGTTTCTTGATTATCGTGGTCACGCACAGCCGCATAAAACTGCGCGAGAGAGGCCACGGTCTTTTCATTCTGCTTCACAGCCTCTTCGGTCGTACGCACAACTTCACGCGTCAACCGGCGCATTTCCTGCGCGCGCATATCGCCCACTGAAAAATGAAGAATAACAAAAATAACAAGCGCAACGATCAATCCGTTCATAAAAACAAAAGATGTCGCCATCCCTGTTCGTGCGCCACCGGAAGAAACCGGTTCGTCATCGTGTAACTTCTGTTTCTTTGCTCCCGACTGCAAAGTGTCTTACCCCTGTTTTAAAACCCCGTTTTTAGTCCCCTCTCGTCTTATCCCCTTTTTTGGTGCTGTTGTCACCGTATTCCTGACGAGAAACGGGTTCTGCGGTATGCATAACTCTATGATTATGCATTATGATTAAGTAATTATTAAAATTAGATCAAATACGCGAAAAATACATCCTATAGTGACTTTTATAACAATATTACAAGAATTTATGTTAATAAAATTTCACTTTTAGGGCTGACTTCTTCCGTAAATTTCAATACACTTGTTCCCGTATCGAGCAAAAAACAGCGCGGACGGGTGTGCCTTGAGTGATTGTTAACCGCTATCTCCATGACCGGGGATGGCCAAAATGGATACATACACCTATGGCAAACGAAAACAAAAAACGTGTCTTCACAATTCTCTGTATTGATGGTGGCGGTATCCGCGGCATTGTCCCTGCCCGCATTTTGCAAGAGATTGAAGAACGCACCGGCAAACCTGTGGCCGAACTTTTTGATATGGTGGGCGGTCCCTCCACTGGCGCGATTGTCGCTGCCGGCCTGACAGTGCCTGATCCGGATGAGCCGACAAAACCCAAACATTCCGCACTCGAGCTCAAAAATTTCTATTACCAGCACGGCCCCAAAATTTTCCCCGAGATGCGCTTCAAAAGTATCCGAAAACTTTCCAGCAACGTCATGTACGACCCGAAGCCGCTGGAAGACGCGCTGCAGCACAATCTCGGCGATGCCAAGATGAAAGATGCCTTGACGCATCTGATGATCCCGGCAACCGATATCAAGAATTTTCGTCCCGTCTGGATTAGCCACTTCAAAGGGCAAAAAGACATGTCCCCCGAAGGCTGGGGCAGTATGCCGATGAAAGATGCCGTGCGTGCCAGCACCACCGCCCCCACATACTTCCCGTCAAAATACTACAAAACCACGCCGAACGAAGATATGCCCAACGTCACGCATCGCCACGCGCTGATTGACGGCGGCTTCTTTGCCGGCAATACCATGCGCCGTATGATGACACAGGCCAGAAAACTGGCCCCGCCGGATGCGGAAATTGTCATGGTGCATGTGGGCACTGGCGATGTTGACCACAGCCTGTCACCCGAAGAATTCAATAAACTGGGCCCCATCGGCTTGGTCAGCAAGGGTAATGGCAACCTGCTCATCTCCCTCGTCACCAGCATGAACGCGATTGATATCGAAAACGATGTCCGCGAAGAACTGGGCGACCGCCTTGTCAGCTTTGATGGCCTGATCAACCGCGACATTACGCCGGATGATCCGACATCCACCATGGATGACGCAAGCCTTGAAAACCTGAAGGCACTGGAAAAATTTGCAGAGCGTATCATCAAAGAAAACAATACCGAAATGGACCGCCTGTGCAAAATCCTGAAAGACCGTGGATATGCAGAAGAATTGCACAAGGACAGCAAGCAAGCCCTGCAAAAACTGTCCGAAAAACTGGCCGAGCCGAAAACGGTTAAATCACTCGCCAAGCTATACCGCAAGATTTTGACCTATGCGAGCGACATTGAAAACGCCAGCACCAAGCCCGAAGAAGGCGATGCAGAGCTGAAAGCCCTCGCCCGCCGCCTGACAGAGACGCATAAAAATGACTTGGATAAAATCTATAACGTTATTCAAGACCGCCTGGAAAACCAGAGCAAAATTATGAACAGCATCAAAGAAGCCGGCGATGACCTGACCAAGTTTATCAAGAAAGTTACGGGTACTGACCACAAACCACCTGCCAATGACGACAGCGCCCCACCACCCAACAGCGACAACATCAACAAACCACCCGCCAGCAGCCTTGAGCAAAACCCAAGACGCAAATATGGCCCACGGTGGTGGTAACAAAGTAAAAGCCTGAACAAAAACCCCCGCTGTTAGAGCGGGGGTTTTTGTTTAGTGACTTCAAATAAACGAGATTACATACCACCCGTCTTTTTGGCTTGCAGCTGCGCGTCAGCAGGTTTCAGCTCCGCACAAGCGGCCTGAATACGCTCGCACGCCTTGGTCAGGGTTGCTTTATCAAGCGCATAGGAAACACGGAAGCACGGCGACAGGCCAAATTCTGCGCCCTGTACCACGACCAGATTGTGTTTTTCCAGCAGATAGGTTGCAAAATCCGTATCGGTTTCGATTGTTTTGCCTTCCGGTGTGGTTTTGCCAATCACGCCGTCGCAAGAGGCGAAAACATAAAAGGCTCCTTCGGGTGCTTCACAGGAAATACCGTCTGCTTTGTTCAAAAGGCTCACGACCAGATCGCGGCGTTCCTGAAATTTTTGGCGCCAGTCATTCAAGAATGCCTGATCGCCGTTCAAGGCACCGACAGCGGCCGCCTGGCTGATGGAACTGGCGTTGGATGTACTCTGGCCTTGCACTTTGCTCATGGCCTTGATCAGATCCGCAGGGCCTGCTGCATAACCAATACGCCAGCCTGTCATGGCATAGGCTTTGGACACACCGTTGACGGTCAAAGTGCGGGCGAACAATTCCGGCACGACTTCGGCAATGGTGTGAAATTTGAAATTATCATAGACAAGATGTTCGTAAATATCATCCGTCAGTACATAGACATGCGGATGTTCTTTCAACACAGCACCCAATGCCACCAGCTCGTCCTTGGTATAGGCAGCCCCTGTGGGATTGCTGGGGGAATTGATGATGACCCATTTGGTATTGGGGGTGATGGCGGCATCCAGTTTTTCCGGAGTCATTTTAAATTTTTCGGCGGGTGTCGTCGCGACAATCACCGGTGTGCCTTCGGCCAGCATAACCATATCGGGATACGACAACCAATAGGGCGCAGAAATGACAACTTCATCACCCGGGTTCAGTGTCGCCATAAAGGCATTGTAAAGCACCTGTTTGCCGCCGGTGCCCACAATCACTTGATCTGGCGTATAAGTCAGGTTGTTTTCGCGCTTAAACTTTTCGCAAATCGCCTTGCGCAGCTCGGGCGTGCCGGGGACAGGGGTATATTTTGTTTTGCCCTCATCCATCGCTTTTTTACCGGCATCCTTGATATGATCCGGCGTGTCAAAATCAGGCTCGCCCACGGACAGGCCGATGACATCCTTCCCTTCCGCTTTCAGCTCCTGTGCCTTGGCAGCCAGTGCCAGCGTGGCGGACGGTTTGATTTTGTCCAGACGGGTGGCGATAAGTTTTTTTGTCATGGTGATGTCCCTCTTTTTTGTCGTTTATTTTTATACGCACAGATCAATATTGTTTTTCTCGAACCATTTTTTGATATCCGCCAAAGCCGGATGGCGCAGGTTGTTTTCAAGGTTGCGCCAGCAATAGGGAATAAAGTCCAGATATTCCTTGCGGCCCTGCCCATGGCCGAGACGCGCAAAAAGACCAAGGCATTTCACGGCCTGCGCCGTGCCAATTGTTGCGTATTCACCCGCAAAAAGTGCCGCATCGGCAATGCCTGTTTTTTCGATGAAGCGTTTTTGCATGGCATCCTCCAGCCCTGCGGGCAGGTCTATGCGCACATCTTGCAGCAGAAAAACAAGATCAAAGGCGGGCGATCCCATCATATTGCCGCGCGCATCGGTCATGTCCTGAAAATCGATCAGGCCGAGCGCTTTAACGCCTTCGCGTTCTGGCATGTAATACAGGTTTTGCGCGCCGTAATCGCCATGCAGCAAAACCGGATCAAAATGATGCGCTGTGCTGATGGCATCATGGAACAAGCCCAGAAAATCTTCACGCTCCCCTTCCGTTGCCGTGCGGCCCAGCACATGGGGCATGTAATGAATGAGGAATTGCTCAACACGGAACAACCAATATTCATCAGAATAAGCAACAGACTCGTTCAAGGCAAGCGCCGGATCGGCAAAAAATTTATGCACCAGCACATCAATGGCCAGATTATACAGCTTTTGCGTGTCTTCTTTTTTGCCGGTAATCAGCTCAAAATATCGCTCATCCCCGAAATCTTCCATCAGCACCAGACCGTGCGTGTGGTCCATGGCGTAAACTTCCGGCACGGTCAGTCCCATTGTGGCCAGTTTTTTCTGCATGGTTTCAAAAACGGCCGTGTCTTCCAACGGCGGGCGAGCATCCATCAACACCGCCGTCTTGCCATTTTTCTCCACGCGGAAAAAACGGCGCACGGATGCATCAATGCGCAAGGCCTGCAAGGGCGCACCAGCAAAAGCGGTACCATCCACAAACTGACGCATGAATGTACTGCGCTGTTCTTCGCTAGAATCCAGTTTTTGAGGTTGCATGTGTCACCTGCTCGTTAAAAACGAGTGACGTTATCACTTTTATGACAGGTTTTACAGGGAAAACACAGCAGAAGCGCTGGCAATGCCTTGTGTTTACTGGCTTTTCCCGCGCCCTGCAGTCAGCTTGACCCGCTCTATTATTTAACATAAAATAATAATAGGGGAACGGCCATGGTAGAGCATGGCTGGCAAATGGGAAATGTCACAAGATTTCAAAGATTTATCACTACCGCTGCAAAAAGTTATCGACCTCGGAGAAATTGACCGCTGGCTGCGCGGTGTGGCCGAAATTGTCCCGCAACGCAATACACCGCTCGAAGCGCAGGCCATTCCCGTCCCGCACCCGCATGGGGAAAGCCTGCAAAATTTTAATGCCCATACTTTGTACTTCGGCAACAGCCACCTGATTGATGCAGCCGATATTGAACGCATGGTGGGCTTTAGACAATTGCTCACAGCCGCATCGCAGCAAAATGTGCGTGTCGATGTGACCGATATGGGTAGCGGACACATTGAAGTTGCGTTTGACCCCGATGCCCCCTTCAGCCGCAGCCGCATTTTTGAAGCAAGTTATGCCAACGTGCTGCCTGTTATTTTTGGCAGGCCTTCAAAATAGCCGCCTTCTGCCAACCCGGCACTTGTCTTGCCCTGTTTGCAAAAATCAATTAGTTTCAATCTCCAATGCCACACCAGTTGGGTGCAAAGTTCTTTTCAACTTTGCTGTGGCCCTGCGCAAGACAGGAGTTTTTTTGAACATGATGCCCCAGACACTTAGCCTTGCCCATTGGGTGGCCAATCTCTCTCATCCTGTCGTATCGCTCGAAGATTTCGTTCAACTTGTCACCCGTCAGCTAGAAACCGCCAAGGAAGCCAAGGCAGACCTGCTGCTAGCCCCTGAACATATCAGCGAGTACTGGATGCCCTTTGCACCCGAAGACCTGCCCCTGATGGCTGAAAACGACTGGGTGGCGGACCAAGCCGAACGTGCCCTGCCCTTGTTGCAAGCTGCTGTCAGCCAAACAGGCGTAGCGCTGGTGGCAGGCTCAACCGCCTTCCGGCACGAAACAACAGGCAAGTGCCGCAACCGCAGCTGGATGCTGTTTCCGGACCGCGAGCCGGTTTTCCACGACAAGCTGGTCATGACACCGGCAGAAAAAGACCCTGCCGGCTGGCATTTCGAACCCGGCAATACCGTCAATATTTTTGACTGGCGTGGTTTGCGGTTGTGCCTGATTATTTGCCTAGATGTCGAAATGCCGCATTTGGCACATACACTCTCAACCGAAGACATTGACTTGTTGCTGGTGCCTTCCATGACCACAAAAGCGGCAGGCTATCACCGAGTCTTCAGTTGTGCCCGCGCTCGCGCGGTTGAAATGATGACAGCCGTTGCCGTCGTCGGCTGTGTGGGCGGCGCGCAAGGCCCGGACGGTACAATCCGCGAAACGTACCATGGCGGTGCGGCCGTCTACATTCCATCCGAAGAAGTTTTTGGCCACACCGGCATTTTTTCTGATCTGCCCGTTCATGCAAGCGCGGCAGATGCCGGCGAAATGCTCATCTCCCGCGATATTCCGCTCGGGGCCATTCGCGCTGTGCGACAAGGTAAACCAGAAGCATGGCCCGGCCCATTTAGTGCGGATCATATCACCCTGACGCATGGTACATCTGCGGTGAAAAAAGTTTGTTAATCATAAAAAACCCCGCACATGATGTTGGCGGGGTTTTTATGAAGCTTATATCATTATTTCCCAGGCGGTTTCAGCAACTGGTCACGCAGGCGGTCTAAACGGCCGCGCAGGGAGCTATCAATCACCGTATCACCCACCTGAACGGTCAGGCCGCCCAGCAATTCCGGATCTTCAGTCACTTTCAGCTGTACACGTTTATTGAATTTATCTTGCAGACGTTCTTTCAGGTTTTTGGCCTGTGTATCATCTAGCGCGCGGGCAGTGGTGACATGTGCAATCACAATTTCTTCGCGGGTTGTCTGCAATACGGCTTTGACAACATCTGGCAACAAGGAAAGATCATTATTTCCCGCCAAGGCATCCACCAGCCCCTCGACTCCCGCGCCGAGTTGGGCCCGTGTGCCGATTTCTTGCATGACTTTGGCTTTCAACGCTGTGTCGCGGTGCTTGCTGACCAGCAGGTTTTTAAGGGTTGGCGTTTTGGTCAACATCTCGGATAGTTCTTCAAAGGCAACAGCCGTTTCATCAAAACGATCGCTTGCACGAATAATTTTCACAAAAGCATCTGCATAAGCTTTAACTTTTTTAGCGCGCAAATTCTGCGAAGGTGTCGGCGTTGACATGGGTCATGCTCCTGAAAGAGGGGTTCGGGAGTATTACAGGCCAAAGCGATCCTTTTGGCAATAGGTTGATTTTGGGCTCAAAATCTGGTTTCTCACCCCACAGGCACACGCTTTGACGATTACTCTCTGAGCGCGCTGCTGATAGCTTCACTCAAATACGGGTCATCTGGTGCCATTGTTTTATAACAAGTCTTGCGCCAACCTTTGCTGTAATTATACACCCCCAGGCTTGATACCACGTGACCGGTACGGTCCTGCGGTATCTCCTCTCCGGACGGTAATTTGCGTACACGTACGTTTGCTTTTTCAATTTTTTTCAGCGTCAGGCTTTCATCAGTCTGCTGGATTGCGTCATTGAGCAACCCGCGATATATGCTGGACCTAACATAATCTTTATTCAACATACCTGTCATATAGACAACGTTCTGCCAGAATTTTTTTCTGGTTATCGTATCCGGTAATTGCGCGGCAACTTGTATCAAGCGCTGTACACCCTGCGGATACAACGTAAACATTCTATCAAAACGCTGCGTCATCAGGGCATCAACGTCGCCCAATAGCGCGTCCGATCGTATAGCGCCAGATGCTATTTCCATCCGGCGAAAATCCAAAAAGCGCGATTGTAATAAATCCACAGCCGCAACCTGCATCAACAGCACCGAATAATAGTGGTTCAACAGCATATCAAACGCTTCTTTCAAGCTGTTGCTGGCATATGGCGCGGGGTTGGGATAGGCCCCCAATTGTAAAAAAGGCTGGCCCATGGTTGCTTCCAATGCATACAACTCGCGCGCATCAATAAACGGGCCACGGCTTGCAGGATCTATTTTATCAACGCCGTACCAAATAAAAATTATATCACGCACTTTTTCGCGGACATTGCTTTCTGGCAGAAAAAGTTCGGCAAAGCTCATCTGCATAATGCCTTGCAAAATCGGCATAATTTTATCGCGGACCAAAGCATCATTTGCCAAAACTTCACGTAAGTTCAAATAATGATAGCCGGCAAGTTCGGGCATTTGCTTGATCTCTGCCCGTAAATCTTCCGGACTGTTATGCAGCCTAATATCAAGCATAGATAAGTTTGACTGTATGGCCTGGGCAGCCCTGGCCCCTTCATAACCGGCTTGCATATCGGTCAACGAAAGTTCATCAAAACACTCATCTGCACGAAAACCTTTGATTGGACCTGTATAATCACTGCCCGTCCCGAAAGCGACCGCACACAAAAAAGTAACAACGCCACCAATAATCAAAAAATTCTTGTTCATCCTGTCTCTGGCTTAAAAAATTAGTCTTTTTTATCTTTGGATTTTCCGGCGATTTTGTGGATGGCATCAACATGGCTCTGCGATGCTTTGCCCGGACGGCTGACTGTGCCGCGTGGCGCGGCTTCCCCAAAGCCGAAGCCGCCTTCGTTGCGGCCGCCCTGTAAACTTTCCAGCACCGCTGCACCAAATTCACCTGTTTGAATGCTTTCAGAAGATTCTGGCGCGGAAGCTGTGGGAGATGTTTTATCCGCAGGCTGGCCGCTATAATTCAATGCATGGGTAACAATGCTTGGCAAATGCGGCGTGACCAGCCCCAACAACAAGGAATGGTCTTTTTCCAACCATGACATCAGCAGGCGCTGCGCTTTCAAATGATTGCCTTCAGATTTTTCAAGCGCATCCCGGACACGGGACATTGCATATTCACGGCTCATGGCGGTCTCCCTTTTGATATGAACAGCATGGCACAGGCTTATATATTGTGCAAACCGAGAATCTGCCCCTTATTATGGCGAAAAATCAGGCAATGAGCCCCACCATCTCCTGCAATACCTTATGCACACCACGCACCCGCACCGGCAAATCATCCCACGGGCGCATAAAGACCAGGCGCTGGTCTTCCGGCCTGATTTTGGCCGTGCCGGTTTGTTTTTGGATATAGGCCACCAGTTTTTGCAAATCGATTTTACTGGAAGGATGCAGTGACAAAACGGCCCCCTTTGGCCCCGCTTCAATTTTATCCACACCAGCCTGACGGCACAGTTGTTTAATGGAGACAATATCCAGCAAATTTTCGACATCTTTCGGCAAGGCACCAAAACGGTCAATCAACTCGGCGGCGAAAGTTTCAATCTCGGCCTTATCTGCCAAAGAAGCCGCGCGGCGGTAAATTGACAGACGTAAATTAAGGTCAGGAATATAACTTTCAGGAATCAACACAGGCATCCCGAGATTAATTTGCGGTGACCAATGTTCTTCAAAGGCCACCTCTGGCGATTGCCCGCCCCCGCTGCGTGCGGCAGCCACGGCTTCTTCCAGCATCTGCTGGTAGAGCTCCACGCCAATTTCACGGATATGGCCAGATTGTTCTTCGCCCAGCAAATTACCTGCGCCACGTATATCCAGATCATGGCTGGCCAGCTGAAAACCGGCACCCAGACTATCCAACTGCTCAATCGCGTGCAGACGCTGTTCTGCCGCTTTGGTCAGCTTTTTATCTGCCGCAAAAGTCAGATAAGCGTAAGCACGCTGTTTGGAACGGCCAATGCGCCCGCGCAGCTGATACAACTGCGCAAGGCCAAACATTTCGGCACGGTGGATAATCATGGTGTTTGCATTGGGAATATCAAGACCGGACTCAACAATATTGGTGGAGAGCAAAATATCATAAGCGCCTTCATAAAACGCAGACATTTTCTCTTCCAATTCATCTGCTCCCATCTGCCCGTGTGCCACAATCATTTTCAGTTCAGGCACAAGCTCTTTTAACTGGTCTTCCAGTTCTTTTAAATCGGCAATGCGCGGGCAGACATAAAATGATTGCCCACCGCGATAATGCTCGCGCATCAAGGCATCCCGCAGCACCACCGGATCATACGGCAGCACAAAGGTTTTTACAGCCAGACGGTCCATGGGTGCAGTCGTAATTAAGCTCAGCTCGCGCACACCCGTCAGCGCCATCTGCAGTGTGCGGGGGATAGGGGTTGCCGTCAATGTCAAGACATGCACGTTGTCTTTCAGGTTTTTCAATCGCTCTTTTTGTTTCACGCCAAATTTTTGTTCTTCATCCACCACCAGCAGGCCAAGGTTGGAAAATTTAATTTTTTCCGACAACAACGCATGGGTGCCGACCAGAATATTCACATCCCCGCGTGCAGTGGCATCGCGTGTGCGCTCGGCCTCTTTTGGGGTCACAAAACGGGAGAGTAAATCAACCCGGACAGGAAAACCGGCAAAACGTTTGGCAAAGCCCTGATAATGCTGGCGCGCCAATAAGGTGGTCGGCGCGACCACCGCCACCTGATACCCCGCCAGCGCCACAATCGCGGCAGCACGCAGGGCAACTTCTGTTTTGCCAAAACCGACATCACCGCACACCAAACGATCCATCGCCTGATCTTTTTCCAAATCTGCCAGCACATCGGTAATGGCGCTTTGCTGGTCTTCGGTTTCAGCATAGGGGAAACCTGCCGAGAATTTCTCGTAACTGCCATCCATGACTTGTATGGGCTCTGTCTGGCGCAAAACGCGCAGGGCTGCAACCTTCAGTAATTCATTCGCCAGCGCCAGTAAATCACGTTTCACACGCGCCTTGCGTGCCTGCCATGCAATGCCGCCTAACCGGTCCAGCACGGCGCCGGCCTCACCTGAACCATAGCGCGACAAAACATCCAAATGTTCCACCGGCACAAAAAGCCTGTCACCGCCAGCATAAATCAGCTTCAGACAATCATGCGGCACAAAATCGACGACGACGGTTTCCAGTTTTTCAAACTGGCCGACACCATGTTCTTCGTGCACAACGTAATCGCCTTCATGCAGCTGGCTGATTTCGAAAACGAAGGCATCGCTTTTCTTTTTCTTTTTTGTGACGCGGGCCAGACGGTCGCCCAGCAAATCCTGTTCTGTCAGCAAAACGAAATTGTCAACTTCGAAGCCTTTTTCCAGCCCCAGCACACCAATACTGACACCTGATGGAATCTTTTCCAGCGGGCCTTGTTCAATATCCTGTATTTTTTGCAGACCATGCTGCGTCAATATCAGCTTCAGTCGTTCCTTGGCCCCTTCGCTATACGTCGCCAGCATCACGCGTTTGCGGGCTTTAACAAGGCTATCGGCATAGGTTTTTATTTCATCATACAGCCCCGCACCATTCTGGGCACGCACATCGGCAAAATCACGGCTTTTGCGCCCGCCGCCATCTTGCTGGCCCGGCGTGGGTTGGTACGGCACCAGATCCATCACCGCAAAGGCCGTCAATTTTAAATGCCATTCGGCATTGGTGACATATAATTGATCCATGGGCACGGGACGATATACATGGCCTTGTGTCTTATGATCTTTGCCTTTTTGTTCGGCCTGTAAAATAGACAACCGCGCCTGATACAAATCCTGAATTTGCAGGAAACGGCTATCCCTTGCCTGTTCTGCCTGATAATCAACAAAAACAGCAGCCTCTGCCACGTAATCAAAAATGGTTTCCAGACTGTCATAATAAAATGGCAGCCAATGTTCCATGCCTGCATATTTACGGCCTTCGCTGACGGCATCGTAAAGCGCATCTTCTTCACGAATGGCCCCAAAAGCGGCACGATAGCGGCTGCGAAAACGTTCGATCGCGCTTTCGTTCAGCAACACTTCGGATACCGGATAAAGCGCAAGCTCCTGCCGATCTTCAATCGTACGCTGTGTCAGCGCATCAAAAGCACGGATATGTTCCACATCATCGCCAAAACAATCCAGCCGCAAAGGCTCCGGCGCGCCGGAGGGGAAAATATCCAGCAAACCGCCGCGCTGCGCAAACTCTCCTGCCTCGCGCACCGTTTCTGTCCGGTGATACCCGTTGGCAGCCAGAAAGGAATGAAGCTTTTTTAAATCAAACGTATCGCCCTGACGGATAGAAAAGGCCGCATCTGCCAAAAGCGCCCGCGGCACAATGCGTTGCATGGCGGCTGATACCGTTGTGAGAACAATGCAGGGTTGGTTGGCGGGACGCGACAAAAGACGGGATAGCGTTTTCAACCGCTCCCCCATCACCTCCGATGTGGGCGAGATACGGTCATACGGCAAACAATCCCACGCCGGAAAACGCAAAACCTCGACATCGGGTGCAAAAAACCGCAAACCCTCGGCGATACTTTCAAACCGACTGTCATCGGAGGCAATGTGCAGGACAATACCCGCCTTTAAACGGGCCTGTTTTGCCAAAAAAACAGAATCATACCCCTCCGGTACACCAAAAAGGGGGTACCGTTCGGAAATAGCTTCGGCTGTGGCTGGGCTTTCTCTTGTCATACCGCCCTCTCTTGCAGGGCATTATGTATCACCCTCAGGGGTAAAAAGCCAATAAAAGCTGCACCACATCGCTGTCTTCCGACGGGGGCACAGGCTCTGCCCGGCTGATCCAGTTATATATGTCCGGATCGCTGTTATTGAGGAAACGGTCATAGGCCGCAATCTGGCTTTCTGTGAAATCAGGCAAATGCGCATCGGCAAATTTACCCAGCAACAGGTCAATTTCGCGCGTACCCCGGTGCCAGCTGCGGAAAATCAACCGTTTGCGATTTATGGATATATTGTCCTGCTCTGCACTTTCGGGCATAGTTTAACCTGCTTTCAAACAAAAGGATCCCTACCATATGGCGCTGAAAAATTTCATCAAGGAAAATTTTGTCCTGGCCCTGGGCCTCAGTCTACCGGTTTTACTGGTGGCTGTGTTCTTATTTGCCAGCATTGTCCCAAAACATTTTGCAACACCGCCCCAATACAAGCTGTTGCTGAGCAGCCATGATTTCAGCGGCAGCCGCAAAAGCGATTATGCCGTAGACTATATTGTAAAAGACGGAAAGCTGTTTGCAAAACTGACACCAAAAAAAGAAAATGATTACAGCAGCTATTACCGCTATCTGCTGATTTATGACGGCAGAACAGACAGCATCAAAAAAATCGACATCGAACTGCCGGCCGCCGATGCCTATACACAAACCACAACCCTGCCGGTCAGCGAAGCCGAAGGACTGGTCTTGGACACAAGCAGCAAAGCACCCGATGGCTATGCCTTTACCAGCGGTCACGGCGGCAGCCGGGGGATTGCCACTGAGATTTTTGGCGGCGGGTACCGTTACAACAATGCCTATATCAAAAAAGGCATGGTGTCTTACAAGCTTCCCGTCACGCAAGAGCGTTATTACTATTATAACCTCGAGTTTTTGGGGTGGATCACGGACGAAACACTGTAATTCTATTTTCAGGAACATATCACCATGTCCAACAAAGACGACGCCCTGCAAGAAATTGCACTGATTGCGCGCAACAATAAACTGAGTATCGAAGATATTATCCGTGCACTTGCCCCTTCTGTCGAAAAAACAGAACGTGAAAGCCGCAGCATTATCTCAAGGCTGTTCGGTTATATCGGCGGCATTTTGGTTTTTGCAGGCATTTGCATCTTTGTCGGAATGCAGTGGGAAAACTTCGGCAGCGCGGCACGTGTGATTGTCACACTTGGTACCGGCTTTGCCGCTTTCCTCTTTGCCCTGGCGATTACGGATGACTCGAAATACAGCCGTGCTGCAACACCCCTGTTCCTGATTGCAGCGCTGTTTCAACCAGGCGGCATTTTTGTTATGTTGGATGAATATTCCAGCGGTGGAAAGCCCGAACATGGCGTCTTGTTCATGGCAGGTGTTATGATCCTGCAACAAGCCGCTACCTTCTGGCACACCAAGCGCAGCACACTTGCCTTCACCACCATCGTTTTCAGCTGTATTTTCTTTGTAACGCTGTTTGACATGATGGGTATTGAAGAAAATATCATTGGCCTTGTGACGGGCCTCTCGCTCATGTGTGTGGCTTGGGCTTTGGGCAAATCCCCCCACCGGCCGCTTTGTGCTTTTTGGTATTTTGTCGGCGCGGCGACATTTTTGATTTCCACCTTTGATCTTGTTGAAGGCACTCCGTTTGAGATTGTATATCTGGCTATCGCTGCCTTTATGATCTACATCAGCACCGTGGCGCAAAGTCGCACATTGTTGCTGGTCGGCACGCTCGCCATGCTTTGCTATATCGGTTATTTTACCGGTAAGCATTTCAGCGACAGCCTGAGCTGGCCGATTGTATTGATCCTTTGCGGCGTGCTGTTTATTGGGCTTGGGTCTTTGGCCATGCGCATTAACCGCAAATATATCCAGCAAAAGGCAGGTTAAGGTTTGAGCGGCAGACCCTTCGTACTCGATCCGCTTTTTCAATCCGTCAAATCTGTGTCCGGCGTGGGACCACGACTGACCAAATTACTGGAAAAACTCTCCGGTCCTTGCGTGATTGATCTGCTGTGGCATTTACCGGCGGGCATTATTGACCGTCGTTACAGCCCCCTCATCCGTGATGCGCAAGGCGGGCAAGTGGCCACCCTCACCTTACATATTGATGAACATATTGAACCGAAACGCCGTGGCCTGCCTTACCGCGTGAAAGCAAGTGATGGCACAGGCTCAATCGACCTGACCTTTTTTAATGCACGGGGGGATTATCTGGAGCACCAATTGCCCGTTGGCCAAAAACGGCTGGTCAGCGGCAGGCTGGAATTTTACAACGGCTTTTTGCAAATGCCGCATCCCGATTTTATCACCTCGCTGGAAGAAGCCCATACCATTCCACCGGTCGAACCTGTCTATCCGCTGACTGCAGGTGTCACACAAAAAGTGCTCTATAAAATAATTCACGCAGCACTTTTGCGCGCACCGGAACTGGATGAATGGCTGGACCCTGCGCACCAGAAACGTGAAAAATGGCCGCACTGGCTGGAAGCATTGACAACAGCGCACACACCGCCAGATGCCACGGCCGCATCGCCGGATAACCTCGCACGGCGCCGCCTTGCCTATGATGAACTGTTGGCCAATCAACTGACGATGGCACTGTTGCGCCAAAAGCAAAAGCGCCATAAAGGCCGTGCCTTGGCGGGGGATGAAACCCTCTATCAAAAGGCGCTCGACAGCTTACCGTTTGAACTAACGGGTGCGCAAAAGCAGGCCGTTGCCGAAATCCGGCAAGATTTGAAAACGCCGGAGCGTATGCACAGGCTTTTGCAAGGTGATGTCGGCAGCGGCAAAACCGCTGTCGGTTTTTTAAGCATGATCCATGCCGTGGGCAGCGGATGTCAGGCCGCCATCATGGCACCAACCGAAATTCTGGCGCGTCAGCATGAACATAAACTGAAACCCCTTGCTGAAAAAATCGGCCTGAACGTCATCACCCTGACAGGGCGCGACAAAGGCAAAGCACGCAAGGAAATATTGGCGCAGATTGCCGATGGCTCCGCCCATATCATCATCGGCACCCATGCGCTGTTTCAGGAAGATGTCTTTTTTAAAGATCTTGGCTTTGTGATTATTGATGAACAACACCGCTTTGGCGTGCACCAACGCCTGCAACTGTCTGAAAAAGGCAATATGACCGATGTGCTGGTGATGACGGCCACGCCGATCCCGCGCACCCTGACCTTGACCGTCTATGGCGATATGGATGTCAGCCGTCTGAATGAAAAACCGGCAGGCCGCCTGCCTATTGATACACGTATCGTATCGAATGATCGCATGGGCGAAGTGGTGGATGGCCTGAAGCGCAAGATTGCCACGGGGGAGCGTGCCTATTGGGTCTGCCCACTGGTGGAAGAATCCGAAAAACTGGATTTGGCCGCAGCAGAAGAGCGCTTCCGAGACCTGCAACAGTATTTCGGCGACCGCATCGGGCTGTTACACGGACGTATGAAACCTGCTGATAAAGACCGTATCATGGAATCTTTTGCACATGGCGAGCTGGATATTCTCGTCTCCACCACCGTGATCGAGGTAGGCGTGGATGTCCCCGAGGCCACTGTAATGATCATCGAACATGCGGAGCGTTTTGGTCTGTCACAATTACACCAGTTGCGCGGGCGTATCGGGCGCGGCAGTGGTAAATCTACCTGCCTGTTGCTCTACGGCCATGCCAACGAAGTGGCCAAAAAACGCCTGACCACCATTCGCGATACCGAAGACGGTTTTATTATTTCCGAAGAAGATTTAAAACTGCGCGGCGCAGGTGAGATGCTGGGCACCCGCCAAAGCGGCCTTCCCGCCTTCCGCCTGACAAGTCCAGAGTATCACCATGATTTGATTGCAACTGCGCATGACGATGCAAGGCTTATTCTGGACCGCGACCCGGACCTGTTATCCCCGCGCGGCAAAGCGCTGAGAACGTTGTTGTATTTATTCGAAAGAGATACCGCAATCCGTTATTTGCGTTCAGGATAAAATCAGCGCGTTGTTTTGTACTGATGCACGGATTGCAGCAGGACATCGTTGACCATATCCGGCCCGACCACCCGTGTGGTGACATCCGACAGGCGCGATTTCACAGCTTCAATATCCACCACATTGCCACGAATCATGGCATGGCCACCACCCAGCGCACCATAAAGTTCGCGCAAATACGCATCCATCAATTTAGGTTTGTAAGCAGCGACTTTGTCGCGCTTGCCAGCCGCACATTCAAGGGAGACAGAAACACTCACCTGTTGCACCACACCTTTATCTGTCATCACAGGTACGGTCACAGGCATCAGGTCATAATATTCAACGGTCGGCGGAGCATCTTCTTTCTCCTCACTCGATGCAAGAGCACTGCCCGTGGACACCGCCAAAAACATCAACCCCATCATCAAATATTTTATAAACACACCCATTTCTCCCCCAATGGCCCAACATCTATTTATACCCTGAATAGATTAAGGAGCCGTAAAGGAATGAATTTGTTTATATTTTTGTTGTTTTTCAGGGCCTTGTTTTCAAATCCTCAACATAGGCTTTGAGGTCTTTTTTGATCTCCGGTGCCATCACATACAACAGAATGACGTTGGGAATCGCCATGGCAAAGAACAGCGCATCGGTCAGATCAATCAAATGCGTCAGGTTTGATGCCGCGCCGATCACAATAAAGCTACAGTAAAACAGCTTGAATGCCATCGTCTTGGCTTTGCTGCGCCCCGCCAGAAAGGTGAACCCCTTCTCCCCCAGATAATACCAGGCAATGATGGTTGAAAAGGCAAAAAGGAATACGGTCAAAGCCAGCCAGTAAATCGTCCAGCTGCCCACTGTTTCAAAGGCACGTGCGGTCAGGGCCACACCTTCAATACCCGCGCCGTCCGTATAAACCCCCGTTACCGCAATGACCAATGCTGTCATGGTGCAAATAATCACCGTATCAATAAACGGGTTTAGCATGGCAATCAGGCCCTGTGTGATGTGGGAGTCAGATTTAACCGCCGAATGCGTAATCGCAGCCGAACCAATACCGGATTCGTTTGAGAATACAGCTCGGCGCACCCCTGCAATCAAAGCCCCCAGGATACCGCCGCCGACAGCCTGCGGCGTAAAGGCACCGCTGATAATGCTGCCCACCGCTGCCGGCAGTGCCGACAGGTTGCCCAGAATAACAATCAGGCAAATCAAGAGGTACATTCCGGCCATCAACGGAAAAATTTTGGAGGAAACACGTGCAATGCTTTGAATACCGCCAATAATCACAACAGCGGCCATCACCGCCAGCACAAGACCAAAGAGCCATGCTTTATCCGCAAAGAAGCTGCCATCGCCTGCCACACGCATAAACATCTGGTATGTCTGGTTGGCCTGAAACATATTGCCGCCACCGATCGCGCCACCGATACAACAAAAAGCAAAAAAAGCGGCCAGCACCTTGCCCGCCAAAGGCAGGCCGCGGTTGGCCAAGCCTTCGGAGATGTAATACATCGGGCCGCCGGAAACTTCACCATCCGGTGCAATCTGGCGGTATTTGACACCCAGCGCACATTCGGTGAATTTGGTGGACATGCCCAAAAGGCCCATCACAATCATCCAGACCGTGGCCCCCGGGCCGCCGGTAGATACAGCGACAGCCACGCCCGCAATGTTACCAAGCCCCACCGTACCGGATAAACTGGTAGATAACGCCTGCCAGTTGGAAATTTGTCCCTGACGGTCTTTGGCTTGATATTTTCCGCACAACAACTGCAACGACAATGGCAAAAACCGGATGCCGATAAAGCCAAAATAGAAAGATGTAAAAATGCCGATCGACATCAGCCAAAGAATAATAACGGGCACATCCTGCCCCATGATGGTAACCGGATAAAACATCACACCAATGGCTTTTTCAGACATGGGCTTGATCGCCGCATCAATTTTCTGATCAATGCTGAGATGGCCAAATGACACAGAATCTTCTTCACCCGGCATCGGCGGAAGTGCCTCATTTTTAAAAATCTCTGCCTGCTCGATCACCGTTTCGGCATCTGCCTCAGCAGCCAGAACAGGACCTGAGAAAATCAGGCAGCAGAACAGCACCAGAAAAAAACGCGAAAACATATAAAGAAAGCCTCCGGAAAAAGCAGGATGGGCGGCACAAAAAAGAACCGATGATTATGATTAACAAGGATTATAAAGAAGCAAAAGAAAGATGGGAAGCCCCTATGTATATGTTATTATTTACGAAGTTTGTTAAAGGATGCTCCCCATGTTGAAATTCGACCTGAAAGAAAGAAGCCACATATACCAGCTGATCGCGGGGATTTCCGCCGTGATCATCATCCTGACGGGCTGCCTTGTCATCCTGAGCCCCTTTTTTCCGGCGATTTTGCTGGCAACTATTCTGGCGCTTTCCACATGGCCTGCGTTTGAATGGCTGAACAGACGGTTAAAAAAGCGCACGGCCCTTGCCGCCGGGCTTATGACGCTTTTACTCGCCTGCTGCTTTATTGTGCCGCTGGTGATTATTGGCACCAGCAGCGCGGATAACTTTGGCAAAATTTCCGACATGGTCCGCACATCGCTGAACGGCAATACCGCCGTTGTCGGCAAGCATCTCGCCTCCATCCCTTATGCTGGTGATACACTGCAAGGGTATTGGACCGATTTAACAGCAGACAAAGAAAATTTTCACAAACTGCTGGAAGAATATGCAGGCATGACATCCAAAGGATTGATTGCCATGGGCGGCAGCATTGGCCGGGGTCTCCTCGACCTGACGCTGGGTGTTATGATTGCCTTTTTCTTTTTCCGTCACGGCACACGCGCTGCGGCCCGTATACGCAACCTGATTGATAAATTCGGTGGCCCTTATGGCCAACGCTTGCTCGAAGTATCCAAAAACACACTGATTGGCGTGGTTTACGGGATGCTGGGGACAGCCCTGGCACAAGGTGCGCTGGCAGCTTTTGGCTTTTGGGCGGCAGATGTACCGGGTGCCAGTTTTCTGGGACTGATGACATTTTTTCTGTCTTTCGTGCCCAATGGCCCGCCGCTTATCTGGTTGCCTGCAGCCCTGTGGCTTTATAGCGAAGGCGAGATTTACCGCGCGCTGTTCATTGGCCTTTGGGGGTTATTGGCTGTCAGCATGGTTGACAACGTCTTGCGCCCCTACTTCATCAGCCTGCGCGGGGACATGCCGTTTTTATTGACACTGCTGGGCATCATCGGCGGTATCGTGGCCTTTGGGTTTATCGGTATTTTCATCGGCCCCACACTGCTGGCCCTTGCCTATGCATTGATGATGGACTGGAGCACAACACGACAGATGCAAGACCTCATCGACACAGAAAAACCACCGGCCAAAAAGGGCACAAAAAAAGCCAGCCGCAAGGGCTGACTTTTTTGAGTTTTTTATACTTCGCTGATTCTGATTATTTCCGTAGCGCCACTTGACCACCACAAACGGGCTTTGTCGTCGGGCTGTTCGGCCAGGACTGCTGTGCCCAGCGGCGCAGCTTTTGCTGGTCCATCGACAACGCACTATCAATACGGCTGCCAAAGTGCTGGCAGAAATTTGAAGTGGACATTTTAATTGCGTGTTGGGAAATCTGGTTCGCCAAAGATGTGCGCAATGTATGAAATTCTTTTTCCGGCGCTGATACGCCCTGGGCACGAAAGAACTCAATCATGTCATCTTCGTAAGAAGACAGCAGGATTTTATTTTTGTTCGTGAACGCCTGGTACTTCTGGTACATGCCGGCACCTTGCGGCATTTTCATGCAGGTCAGGGAAATGACCATCAATTCACTGTGAATACGCAGGCCCTGCTCCGCTTCAAACTGGCGGTCATTATAGCACTGTGCCGCTTGCGCGGTGGCTGTTGTCGTCAGCAGCGCGGCAAGCGCCAAAACAGCAAAAAATCTTTCCATGAGTAATATACCTGCCCCAAACATCTTATTCTTGTTGAAAGGGAAGGTTTACAGGAGCTCGCGATTCTTGGCAAGCTTTGCCGTAAAAAAGCTTAAACCGGCGTTAAAACCTCTGCCTTTTCAAAGTACAACTTCAAATTATCCACCACCAGCTGGGCCATTGCCGCGCGCGTCTCGTGCGTGGCGCTGCCTTGATGCGGTTGCAAAACCACCTGATCCAGACGGCACAATGCGCTTGGCACATCAGGCTCGTTCGCAAAGACATCCAGCCCAGCACCCGAAATGCTGCCGCTTTCAAGCGCATCGATCAGGGCTTGTTCATCTATTATTTTACCACGGGCTATATTAACAATTACGCCGTTTTTACCCAGTGCGCGCAAAACGGCGGCATTGACCAAATGATGCGTTTCCTGAGTATAGGAACAGGTAACCATTAAAATATCGCTGGCCGCAGCCAGTTGTTCGGCATCAGCATAAAACATTGCATCCCCTGCATCTTTCTTTTCGGTCCGGCTGGTATAGGCAACCTTCAGGCCGAAAGCCCGCGCCCGCAGGGCAACCGCTTGCCCGATGCGGCCCAGGCCAATAATGCCGATTGTTTTACCACGCAGCGCGCGCCCCAAAGGCATAGCCCCTTTGTTGCCCCATTGGCCGGAGCGCACGTAAATATCTGCCTCCACCATCCGCCGCAATACGCACAGAACAAGGCCGATGCCGATATCTGCCGTGTCATCTGTCAAAACATCGGGCGTGTTGGTCACAATCACACCCTGTTCACGGGCCGCTTGTACGTCCACACTGTCATAGCCCACGCCGAAATGGCTGATAATCTCAAGATTGGGCAAAGCGCTGATCAACCGCGCGCTCACCCCGCTCCAGGCCGTGCTGACAATTCCTGTTACATCTTGGCGAATCTCTGCCAGCGTTTCTTCGGGGTTTTGCGCCTGCCAAAGTCGCGTCACGGCGTAATTTTCTTCCAAATCTTGCATCTGCGCGGCCGGAATGGGGCCCATCATTAATATTTTTTGCCGCATGTCATTGATTCCCCGTAGTTATGTATAAATTTTGCTGGACAGTTTGACGAAATATATGGTTAATGGTGGTCCGCTCAGGCGACTGAAAATAACACGAGATTGCACAACAGGGAATGCAATGACGAAAAAGCTCTTTATCAAAACCTGGGGCTGTCAGATGAACGTCTACGACAGCAAAAAGATGGCCGATATTCTGGCCTCTTTGGGCTATAAACCCGTGGAAGAGCCCGATGATGCCGACCTGATGATCCTGAATACCTGCCATATCCGCGAAAAAGCGACTGAAAAAGTCTTTTCCGATTTGGGCCGCCTGCGCAGTCACAAAGAAGCAAAAGCCGAAAAGGGCGAAAAAGCCTTGATTGCCGTTGCCGGCTGCGTGGCGCAGGCTGAAGGCGATGTGATTCTGAACCGCGCCAAATATGTTGATATGGTTTTTGGCCCTCAGACTTATCACAAACTGCCCGAAATGATTTTGGAAGCAACCGGCGGCAAACGTGTCGTTAATACAGAATTCCCCGTTGAATCAAAATTCGACAACCTCCCCCAGGAATCCGAAGCACAAGGCCCCTCCGCCTTTTTGTCCATTCAAGAAGGCTGCGATAAATTTTGCACTTTCTGCGTGGTGCCCTATACACGCGGCGCTGAATTTTCACGCCCTGTTGCGCAAATCCTTGATGAAGCAAAAATGCAGGTGGACCAAGGTGCCAAAGACATCATGCTGCTGGGCCAAAACGTCAACGCCTTTCATGGCGAGGCCAAAGACGGCAGCACGTGGAACCTGGCAAGCCTGATTGCAGCAGTTGCTGACATTAAAGGTGTCGAGCGCATTCGCTACATGACATCTCACCCGCGCGATATGGATGATGAACTGATTGACGCGCACGGCAGCATCCCTGCCCTAATGCCGTTTTTGCATCTGCCCGTACAATCCGGCTCTGACCGTATTCTGGAGCTGATGAACCGCAAACATACCGCTGAATTCTATCTGGATATTATTGCGCGCCTGCGTAAAGCACGCCCCGACCTTGCCTTCAGCTCCGACTTTATTGTGGGTTTCCCCGGCGAGACGGATGCAGACCATGAAGCCACCATGGCACTTGTACGCGAAGTCACGTTTGCCTCTTGTTATTCTTTCAAATACAGCCCCCGCCCCGGTACACCCGGCGCTGTCATGGGCGGTATTGTCTCCGACAAAGTCATGACCGGCCGCCTGCATGAGCTTCAGGCCCTGCTGTTTGAACAACAACAAAGCTATAACGACAGCTTTATTGGTAAAACACTGCCCGTACTGTTTGACCGCCGCGGCAACCGCGGCCAGCAATTGCTGGGCAAAACACCTTATATGCAATCCGTCTATGTAGACGATGCACCCGAGAGACTCTTTGGACAAATTGTTGATGTGAAGATTGAAAAAGCCTTCCAGAACGGGATGTCCGGTACGATCGCGACCACTGAAACGGTACTGACATCTGACAACAAGAAAAAGGCAGCCGCCGCATGAGCACAACATTCAAAATAGATCTGGATGCGCAAGAGCGCGCGCGCCATTTCGCTTATATCATCCTGCAAAAGAAACAAGATTTGGGCAAAGCGTTTGAGCAAAGTTTCAACGTGAAATTTGGCCAGAGCCGTGACGGTGTATTGACTTTCACTACAGCGGAACACAACGAAGAAAACGTGCGTAATGGTTTTAACACTCTCCTGCAACAATTCACCTCGGGGACTCACATGACAAGACAACATATCGCTGACGCTGCTTCCAAATCCCGCCACGGTGGTGGCAACAACAACGGCTACCGCTCCAACGACAATTCCCTGCGCCGCAGCTTTGATGAACCTGCACAGCACAAACCCTACAAATTTGAGCCGAAGAACGAAGGTCAGGTCAACCTGCTGGATGTCATTGCAAAAAGCGATGTGACTTTTGGCCTTGGCCCTGCCGGTACAGGTAAAACACACGTGGCTGTTGTAAAAGCCGTCGAGATGTTCAACAAAGGTGAAGTGAAGCGCATTCTGCTGGCGCGCCCCGCACAAGAAGCCGGTGAAAAACTGGGTTATCTGCCTGGCGATCAAAAACAGAAACTCGACCCCTACATGCGCCCGCTTTACGATGAAATGACAAAAGTCATGGGCAAAGCAACCATGGACAAACTGATGAGTGCAGGCACGATTGAAATCGTACCCGTTGGCCTGATGCGTGGCCGTACATTTGAAGATGCTTTCATTATTGTCGATGAAGCACAAAACTGTACACGTGAACAAACCAAAATGGCCATGACCCGTCTGGGCAATGGTTCCAAAATGGTCTTCACAGGTGACCCGGAGCAAACAGACATTATCGCCGAGTCCGGCCTGAAATGGGCATCTGACAAACTGGAAGGCATCGAAGGCATTGGCCACGTTCGCCTGACCAAAGTTGTCCGTCACCCGACCGTCCAGCGCATTGTTGATGCTTTGGAAGGCCCGTCCGAAGAGCCGGTGGCGAAATTGGACAAGCCGAAAGCGCCAAAACCGAAAAACGCATAAATAACGGTATCTAAATACCGCGATTAATGAATCTTGAACTTTTCGTGGTAAAGTGGGGTTAGGTATTTGTACCTAACCCCGCTTTTCATGGCGGCACACACAGGAGCGACATTTGAGCAAACAACCCGTCCGTCGCATCGGACTTCAATTTGACGATAACGAACTCGTCCCCCAGCTTTTTGGCGAACACGACAGCCACCTTGCACACATCGAAGAAGAACTGGATGTAGAAATTGCCTCCCGCGGCAATGAACTTGTCATCACAGGCAGCAAAACAAACCTGCGCGCCGCACAGGCTGTCTTCGATGTATTGTGGGAACGGCTGATCAAGGGAATGGAAGTCGGTATCGAGGAAGTATCTTCCGCCATTCAAGTCGCACAAAGCCCGATGGATACGGCAACACGCGATACGGCGATGTCCGCGCTCAAGGAATCCCACCTGCGTGTGCGTGCAAAAAACCGCGACATTACCGCGCGCACGCCGAAGCAAGCAGAATATCTGGATGCCATCCGCAAAAACAATCTGGTCTTTGGCCTGGGCCCTGCGGGTACAGGTAAAACCTTTTTGGCAGTCGCACAGGCTGTTGTGATGATGCAAGCGGGTGAGATTGACCGTTTGATCCTCTGCCGTCCCGCTGTTGAAGCCGGCGAGCGTCTTGGTTTTTTGCCGGGCACAATGCAGGAAAAGATCGACCCCTTTCTGCGCCCGATTTACGATGCGTTACATGACATGCTGCCCCCCGACCAGATTGCCAGACGACTGGCCGATGGGAGTATTGAAATTGCACCGCTGGCTTTTATGCGTGGCCGCACTTTGTCCAGCGCAGCGGTTATTCTGGATGAAGCCCAGAACACAACCCCCGCACAAATGAAAATGGCCCTGACCCGTATCGGCGAAGGCAGCCGGATGATTATTACCGGTGACTTGTCACAGACCGATTTGCCCAGCGGACAAAGATCTGGCTTGCACGATGCGATTGACGTTTTGTCTGGCGTGAAGGATATTGCCTTCATACGCTTTGGCGAAGCCGACGTTGTCCGCAGCCGTTTGGCCAAAAGCATTGTCGAAGCCTATGAAAAGCGCGACAAACAAAACCCGGATAAAAAGGCATAAAATACATGGTCCGCACCAAAAGCTTTTCCGTGCATCTTGAAAAGGCATCCGATAAATGGAAGCGTGCCTTTCCAAAAATGAACATCCTGATCGATGAAGCCGCCAGCGCGGCCTTTGACACTGCAAAAAAACCGGCCGCTTTTGCGCGGCGTAATTTTGAAGTGTCAATCATCCTGACAGATGATCGGACGATCAAAACGCTCAACCACGATTACCGCGGCATGGACAAAGCCACCAATGTCTTGTCCTTCCCGCAGATCAACATGGTGACCTTTAAAAAGGCAGAACTGGATTTCTTTCCGGCAAAAATGCCCGTACCATTGGGCGATGTTGTTTTAGGGTACCAAACCATCCTTCGCGAAACGCAAGAACAGGGCAAAAGCCTGAAAGACCATACTATCCATTTGATCGTACATGGTATTTTGCACCTGCTGGGTTACGACCATATGCGCCCGAAAGACGCTAAAATTATGGAAAAATTAGAATGTGACATTTTGACTGGTTTAGGCTATCCTGACCCCTATAATGATTCACATGATGAACAAGGCAATGTTAAAACCAATCCAAAGCGGCGTGCGCATGTCCGCAAATAACCGCTTCATAGAAGACGCTTTGAAAAAAAGCGATCCTGACCCCGAAGACCCCCCGATAGGCAGTCAGCAAAATCCGACGCCTACACCGCCGCCGGCACCGCCAGCCCGCGAGGGGGAAAGCCGTCTTAAAAACTGGATGAAAAATCTGTTTCCCGGCCGCCGCTTTGACAACGAAGACTCGTTGCGCGATGCCATTGAAGAATTGATGGATGAGGAAGACTCAGGTCCGCAATCATCCGTTGCCGCACACGAACGCGCGCTGATCTCCAACATTTTGCAGCTGCGCGATTTGCCTGTTGTTGATGTCATGGTCCCGCGCGCAGATATCGCCGCCATTAATGTGAGCGCTGCCAAAGAAGAGCTTTACGCCCTGCTGGCACAAAAACCGCACAGCCGCGTACCTGTTTACAAAGACGACCTTGATAATATTGTCGGCGTGATCAACATGAAAGACCTGGTCACCCATTTAGCGCAAAGCACGGATTTTGAAATCCGCGACATTATGCGCGATGTGCTGGTGGTATCGCCCGCCATGCGTGTGATGGACCTGATGCTGCAAATGCGTCAATCCAAAGTACACATTGCCTTTGTGGTCGATGAATTTGGCGGGATTGATGGCTTGATCACGATTAACGATCTGATCTCGGCCATTGTTGGTGAAATTGACGATGAATTTGATTTCGATGTTTCGCCGCAAATTATCGAGCGCCCCGATGGTTCTGCCATCGTCGATGCCCGCTTGCCGCTGACAGATTTCGAAGCCCGCTATGGCACCTTGTTCACCGAAGACGAAGACCACGAGGAAGCCGATACACTGGGCGGCCTGGTGTCTTATATCGCAGGCCGTGTGCCAGCACGGGGCGAGTTGATCAAACACGACAGCGGCCTTGAATTTGAAGTCATCGATGCCGATCCGCGCCGCATTATGCGCCTGCGTGTGCGCAATCTGCCACAAAAGCAAGATAGCGCCGAATAATCATCCACTGGTCTTTATACGGATTATGATGTAAATAAAGGCCATGAAAACACGCCTGCAAAAACTCTCCGGCTTTAAAAAATACGCAACCCTGTTCGGGATGGGTGCCGCCATGACCTTGGCGCTGCCGCCGCTCGGCTTTTTTCCAGTTATCTTTTTATCCGTACCGTGCCTGATTTTGCTGGCACAGCAATCGCCCACACGGTTTCGCAGCTTCTTGTGCGGCTGGGCCTTTGGCGCTGGTTATTTTATTTTTGGTCTTTACTGGGTAAGTGCCGCCCTGTTTGTCGATATTCAACAATGGGGCTGGGTGCTGCCACTGTCTTTGATTGCAGGGCCCGCACTGCTGGGGCTTTTTTACAGCTTGATCCCGCTTTGTGTCTGGCGCTGGCGTGACAAGCCAGAAGCTTACACCTTGTTGTTTGTCACGGTCTGGTCCGCTGTTGAGTATGCACGCGGACATATCCTGACCGGCTTTCCGTGGAACCTGCCCGGCCAAGTTTGGGACCACACCCCTGCAATCTTGCAAACCGTCTCCCTGACCGGCATTTACGGCCTGAGCCTGCTGACACTCTTTTGGGCAGCTGTGCCTCTTTTCTATCAGAAACGCAGGCTGACGATTTTTGCAACACTGTCTTTCGTTTTGCTGGCCGTTTTTGGGACATGGCGAATGATGGAGAATCCGACCGCGCCCTCAGGGGATGTCAAAATCCGCATTGTACAGCCCAACCTACCACAAAATGTCAAATGGGACGATGATGCGCAATGGCGCAATCTGGAACACCACATCAAACTTTCACGCAGCACCGAGACCGAAGAAACACCGCCGCCCCGCTTTATCATCTGGCCCGAAACAGCGGTCGATGCCGATCTTGAACATTTCCCCGACATTACCCGCTTTATCGCCACAAGCCTGCCCGCCAATTCAACGGCCATCGTTGGCAATATGCGCGTCACGCTGGACAAGCAACAAATGGCCACGGGCTATCACAACAGCCTGACCATGTTTGGCAAAGATGCCACGGTGCTCGGGACATACAACAAGCATCATCTGGTGCCTTTTGGTGAATACATTCCCTTCCGCAAAAACTTTGCTTCCATCAAGCCCCTGGCCGCCGCCATGTCCGGCATTGGTGACTTTACCCCCGGGGATGGCGCCAAAACCCTGCGCGCTAAAGGCCTGCCCGCTTTCAGCCCCCTGATCTGTTACGAAGTTATTTTTCCAACCGCTGTTGTTGACCAGAACGACCGCCCCGAATGGCTGGTCAACGTCACCAACGATGGCTGGTATGGCCGCACAGCAGGCCCTCACCAACATCTGGCGATTGCCCGTCTGCGCGCCATCGAAGAAGGCCTGCCACTGGCCCGTGCGGCCAATACAGGCATCTCTGCTGTCATTGATCCTCTTGGCCGGATTATCGCCTCACAACCCCTTCTAACCGAAGGCACGGTCGATAGCATCCTGCCCGCACCACTACCGCCAACGCTGTACAGCCGCATCGGTGATTTGGGCTTTTTGATTCTGCTTGCTCTTTTTGCGGGCCTCGGGCTTTTCATGTCTTGCCGTCAGAAAAATACCTAATTAATTGAAACATCTGGACTTTGCGTGACCCTTTTTATGTGCAATACAGGGTTGAATACATATGTATGTTGACAATGGGGGGTTGTATGACTGTATAATAAAATATACAGATTTTTTAAACAAAGGTTCAGAATATGCCCCGTACCCGCACGGACGATGAAGGTCCACATCCGGTCGATACACATGTCGGTGCGAAGGTTAAATCCCGCAGGCTGATGTTGGGGCTCAGTCAGGAAGAACTCGCAAAATCCATTGGCCTGACCTTCCAGCAAGTTCAAAAATACGAACGCGGTACCAACCGCATCAGCGTCAGCAGGCTGGCCGATATCAGCCGCGCACTCAAAGTCACCATGGATTATTTTCTGGATGGCTGCCAGCCCGCAACGGGCGGCAAAAAACTTGTCATAAGGGGTGTGTCCGACAACAAGCAAGACACATTAGAGCCCGACCCCATGACCAAGCGCGATGTGCTGGAGCTGGTCCGCGCCTATGAGCAAATCAGCACCCCGCGCCTGAAAAAACAACTGGTTGAGATGGCCAAGGCCATGGCCAAGTCCGTATCGGACGAATAATCCCCCTCTTTCGCAATAAATGAAGGACATTTAGCTGTTGCTGCGCAGCAAGGTCCTCGCTTATATATAATGCAGCATGTTTTAACCACACGATCTGCAAAAGGATTTTTATGAGCGAGCAAAAATACATTTTCACCAGTGAATCCGTTGGTGAAGGCCACCCCGATAAAGTCTGCGACCGTATCTCGGATGCCATTGTCGATGCCTATCTGAATGCCGACCCAGAAGCCCGTGTGGCCGCCGAATGTTTGGCGACAACAGGCTATCTGTGCATTGCGGGTGAAACACGGGGCCCGTCTTCCCTGACACCGGAAATCATCGAAACTGTGGCCCGCCACGCTGTGCGCGACATTGGCTACAAACAAGAAGAATTCCACTGGGAAAAAATCAAAGTCGATGTGCGTCTGCACGCGCAATCCGTTGACATTGCACAAGGTGTTGATGCCGCAGGCAACAAAGACGAAGGTGCCGGCGACCAGGGTATCATGTTCGGCTACGCCTGCATGGAAACCGAAAGCCTGATGCCGGCGGCCATCCACTATTCCCACGCCATTTTGAAATCCCTTGCCGAAGCCCGTCATTCCGGTGCCCTTTACCAACTGGGCCCTGATGCAAAAAGCCAGGTAAGCCTTGAATACGTCAACGGCAAACCCGTTGGTGCCAAATCTGTTGTGGTCTCCACCCAGCATGACGCTTCCGTTTCACAAGACGAAGTCCGCGAAATGGTGCGCCCGCACGTACAAAACATTCTGCCTGCTGGCTGGATGTGTGAAGAAGACCAGTTCTACGTCAATCCCACAGGCCGCTTCGTCATTGGCGGACCGGATGGCGACTGTGGTCTGACAGGCCGTAAAATCATCGTCGACACTTACGGTGGCGCAGCTCCGCATGGCGGCGGCGCTTTCTCCGGCAAAGACCCGACAAAGGTTGATCGCTCCGCAGCATATGCGGCCCGTCACGCAGCGAAAAACATCGTGGCGGCTGGCTTGGCAGAACGCTGCACCATCCAGCTTTCCTATGCCATTGGCGTATCACACCCGATTTCGATCTATGTGAACACACATGGCACAGGCCGCTTTAGCGATCTGGCCCTGTCACAAGCCCTGCAGGCCGTGGCAGATTTCCGTCCGCGCATGATCCGCGAGCGTTTGTCCCTCAACAAGCCCATCTATGCACGCACCGCAGCCTATGGCCACTTCGGCCGTACGCCCGATGCTGACGGTGGCTTCACATGGGAAAAGCTGGATCTGGTCGAAGCATTGAAAAACGAAATCACATCCAAGAAATACAAGGATGCAGAGCTGAGCGACAATGTTCGCGTGGCAGATTTCGGCCGCACCTAACATTACAGGACGGCAAGCATGACCACCGCCGACCAGCGGGCGCTCCACCAAAAACTTGCCGGCCCGAAATTCTACGGTCGGCGCAAAGGCAAGAAACTACGCACACGGCAGCAGGAGGCGTTTGATACCCTCCTGCCCGCCATGCGTATTGCAGTGGGTGACGAGGACGCCGCCACCAACCCCGAGAGCTTTTTTGCGCAGGCTGTCGAACAGGTCTGGCTGGAAATTGGCTTTGGCATGGGGGAACATCTGGTCTGGCACGCCGCACAAAACCCCAAGATTGGCATGATCGGGTGCGAGCCCTTTTTAAACGGCATTGCCTCTTTGTGTTTGCAGGCACAAGAACAATCGCTCGGCAACATCCGCCTCTGGCCGGAAGATGCCAGACTGTTTATGCGCAAATTAAAGCCGGCCAGCATTGATCGGTGCTTTATCATCAACTCGGACCCCTGGCCCAAAACACGCCACCACAAACGCCGCTTCATTCAGACCGAAACACTGGACGAGCTTGCCAGATTGCTTAAACCCGGAGCCGAGCTGCGCATGGCCACCGACCACGCAGCACTTGCCGGATGGCTGGTCGAAAAAACGTACTTCCATCCTGCCTTTGAATGGACCGCACAATCAGCCGCAGATTGGCGCACAAGGCCGGATGACCTGCCCGAGACAAAGTTTCAAAACAAAGGCCTGAAGGCTGGCAGGCCCACTGTTTTTCTCAATTTCCGCCGCAGGGGTTGACATAACCGCTTCTTTTTTTGTATAAAGGATAAAATTCAAACAAAAACAAGGAGAAAGCATGGATCCGTTGATCATCCGCCCCATGACTGAAAAAGACATACCCGCAACCGCACGGGTATTGGCGGAAGCTTTCAATACCTCGGCTGCCATGACAGCAAAACAGCTGGCAGAACCCCCACGCCGCGGGCAATTGATCCAAGCCTTTATCGCCACACGCGGCGACAAGGTCCTTGGTATGTCGCTATGCCAACGCACCGGCAAAGGCCTTGGCATTGACCTTTTGGCCGTTGATAAAGAACACAGAAAACAAGGCCTTGGCGGAAAACTGATGCGCCATACCGAAAAATTCATGCAGCGCCATTGGCTGGATGGCGAGGAAACCGATGTCCTGATCGAAGATTTAACCAAGCGCACCAACAACATGTCCCGCTATTACGAAAACATGGGGTACAAAGAATGGTTCGGCCTTGGCAGCACGGGTATGCCGCTCCTGTACAAAACGCTTAAACCCTGATTTTTATTTATTTTTTGGTTATTTAAGCGGATTTCAGGCAAAAATCCCTTGCAAATAAAGGACTCTGCCCGTATAAACATGCTAAATCCCAAGCTGATATAGGGTTACCTGTATTGAGCAATAACAAAAAGGGTGGGCTCGGCAGAGCCCGCCCTTTTGCTTAGGACGAAACGGATATATGGAACAAACACCGCTTTTGAAAAAAGTCGAACGTACAATCGCCCCGATGGTTGAAACCATGGGTTACGAAATTGTGCGTATCTCTTACATCGGCGCGGGTTCCAGCAAACCGACATTGCAGATCATGGCAGAACGTCCCGATGGCACCATGCTGATCGATGATTGCTCCCGCCTGAGCCAGGCCGTGTCTGCCCTGCTGGATGTCGAGGATGTGATCGAGGAAGCTTACTTCCTCGAAGTCAGCTCCCCCGGCATTGACCGTCCGCTGACCCGGCTGAAAGATTTTGACCGCTACAAAGACCACGAAGTACGCATTGAACTCGACAGCCCCATGAACGGGCAAAAAAAATTCAGAGGCATACTCCGTGGGCTAGACGGCGAAATGATTTTGCTGGAAACAGACACAGGTGATGTGTCCCTGCCCTTTTATGATGTCTTTAAAGCCAAAATGGTACTGACGGATGAATTGATCCGCTCGGCGATGAAAGCGGAAAAAGACAACAAGAAAAATAAAAAAGGCAAAGGCAAAAAAGCAGCCGCCGCAGATAACGACGAAGAAGACGATGAAATTGACGACAACGTTGCAGGCAATAACGATGACGACGATATCGAAATCGAAGAAGACAGCGACGATACGGATAACGACGACAGTGACGCACCAGCGCCACGCGCCGTAAAGCCGAAAAAAACAAACGGCCCTAAAGGCAAAAAGAACAAGAAAACAGGAAGTAAGTAACAGGAAAACGAACATGCAAGAACTCCTTCAAGTGGCAGATGCCGTTGCACGCGAAAAAAATATTGATAAAGATGTCGTCATCGACGCCATGGAAGAAGCCATTCAAAAAGCTGGCCGCTCCAAATACGGTTACGACCATGATATCCGCGCAACAATTGACCGCCGCACCGGCGCGATTGAATTGTTCCGCTATCGCGAAGTTGTTGAAGCATTCGATCCGGAAGATCCTGAATCTGAAACCAAACAAATTCTGCTGAAAGATGCAAAAAAGATTCAAAAAGACATCGTGCTTGGCAGCTTTATTATCGACAAATTGCCGCCGCTGGATTTTGGCCGCATTGCCGCACAGACAGCCAAACAAGTTATCTTCCAAAAAGTACGTGACGCCGAGCGCGAGCGTATGTTTGAAGAATACCAAGACCGCGCAGGCGAAATCGTCTCCGGCGTTGTCAAACGTGTTGAATACGGCAACGTAACTGTTGATCTGGGTCGTGGCGAAGGCTATATGCGCCGTCAGGACGGCCTGCCCCGCGAACACTTCAAAAACGGTGATCGCGTCCGCGCCTACATTTATGACGTACGCCGTGAACAGCGTGGCCCGCAAATTTTCCTAAGCCGCACACATCCGGATTTTCTGGCCAAATTGTTCAAGCAGGAAGTACCCGAAATTTATGACGGCGTGATTGAAATCAAAGCTGTGGCACGTGACCCCGGCTCCCGCGCGAAAATCGCGGTCATCTCCCGTGACAGCTCCATTGATCCTGTCGGTGCTTGCGTCGGTATGCGTGGTTCCCGCGTTCAGGCCGTTGTGGGCGAATTGCAGGGTGAAAAAATCGACATCATTCCGTGGACACAAGACATCGCCACATTTGTGGTGAATGCACTGGCACCCGCTGAGGTGACAAAAGTTGTACTGGATGAAGACAACAACCGTCTGGATGTTGTGGTACCGGATGACCAGCTGAGCCTGGCCATTGGTCGCCGCGGCCAGAACGTACGCTTGGCTACACAGCTTTCCGGCTGGAATATTGATATTATGACGGAAGCTGAAGAATCCGAACGCCGCCAGACAGAGTTCAAAACACGCTCCACCCTGTTTATGCAGGCACTGGATGTGGATGAAGTGATCGCCCACCTGCTGGTGGTTGAGGGCTTTACCTCTATCGAAGACATCGTGGAAACATCCATCGATGAGCTGGCCGGTATCGAAGGCTTTGACGGTGACGTTGCTGCCGAATTGAACAGCCGCGCCGCCAACTTCCTGGCCGCCAAAAAGATCGAGTTTGAAAAGCGCGCCAAAGAAACAGGCATCAACGAAGACCTGATGACTGTCCAAGGCCTGACGCAGGACATGATTTTGGCACTGGGCGAAAACAACATCAAAACGCTGGATGACCTCGGTGATCTGGCCGGCGATGAACTGCGCGAAATCGTTGGTATGGATGCGCTGACGGAAAGCCAAGCCAACAACGTCATTATGACCGCACGTGCGGGCTGGTTTACGGAAGAAGACGCGGCAGCAGCTGCCGCCGCTGCAGAGGCCGCTACGGCCGAAGACACCGACAACAAAGCGGCGAACGGATAACGCCGATGATGTAAACGTGTAAAAGGGTAGAAGATGAACACCACCAAGAAAGCAAAAGACGACACCATGGCCGAGAACCAAGATAAAAAAGAGCCGAAGAAAGAGCAGCCCCAGAAGGAAGAAGGTAAACTGACCCTCTCCGGAAAAGGCAAAGGCACGCTCAGCCTCAAGGCGCCTGTGGGTGCCGGTGCGTCGCGTCAGAATGTCGCGGTGGGAAGATCATCCAAACCTGTGGCGGTTGAAGTAAAGAAACGCCGGGGTCGCGATGCGGAAACAGCCCGTCAGCAAGACGAACAGGCGCAAAATGACCTGCACCTGACAGATGCGGAACGCGAAGCCCGCGTCCGCGCCCTTCAACAGGCACAGCACGCTCCCAAAGAAGGCCCTGCCACACAGTATCAAACTCAACTGGTTGTCAAAAACCAACCTGTCGAGGAAGAAAAAACCGCAGCTGCGGAAGCCGCGCCAGTTGATGCCAAAAGTGCAGCAGATCAGGCCCGCGAGCAAGAGCTTGCGAAACTGCGCAAAATTAACGAGCAAGAAGACCAAGAGCGCAAAAAGCGTGATGCCGAATCCCGCAAATCCGCACCCGCCGCTCCACGCCCCGGCCCCGCTGGCACAGACGCGCCCCCCGCAGAAGGCCGCAGCCTTGGCCGCAAAACAGATTTCGGCCGCGACAAAGAACCAGGCACATCTATTGCTGATGAGATCAACAAAAAACGTGGCACCTTGTCGCGCTATGGCCAGCAACGCCGCCGCTCATCCAGCAAAATGACGGTCAGCCAGGTATTGAACGACGGTTTTGAAGACCGCGATTCCAAAAGCCCGTCCCTCGCCGCACAACGCCGCGCGCGTGAACGCCAGCGCATGAAAATGCTAAGCCAGCAACAATCACAGCAAAAACAATACCGCGAAGTGATTGTTCCTGAAGTGATCACGGTACAAGAACTGGCAAACCGTATGACAGAGCGCGTGGGCGATGTTGTTAAAAAACTGATGGGCATGGGTATCATGGCCACAGCAACGCAAACAATCGACGCCGATACAGCAGAGCTGATCATCCACGAATTCGGCCATACACTGAAACGTGTATCTGAATCCGATGTTGAAACCGGTATCCGCGGTGAAGACGAAGAAGACGAAAGCAACCTGCAGCCGCGCCCCCCTGTGGTCACCATTATGGGCCACGTGGATCACGGTAAAACGTCTTTGCTGGATGCGATCCGTCAGGCCGATGTGGCAGCGCATGAATCCGGTGGCATCACCCAGCATATCGGTGCCTATCAGATTATGACGAAATCGAACAAGAAAATCACCTTCATCGATACCCCCGGCCACGCAGCCTTTACCGAGATGCGCGCGCGCGGTGCCGATGTGACCGATATCGTTATTCTGGTGGTTGCCGCCGATGACAGCGTTATGCCGCAAACCGTTGAGGCCATCAGCCATGCCAAACTGGCACAAAAGCCGATGATTATCGCCATCAACAAATGTGATCTGCCGACCGCCAACCCGAAAAAAGTCCGCACAGAGCTTCTGCAATACGAAGTTGTAACCGAAGACATGGGCGGCGACAGCCAAAGCGTTGAAGTTTCCGCCAAGGCCAAAATGGGTCTGGATGAGCTGGAAGAAGCCATCTTGCTGCAAGCAGAAGTCCTGAACCTCCGCGCCAACCCCGACCGCACCGCCGTGGGCGCTGTGATCGAGGCCCGCATGGAACAGGGCAAAGGCTCTGTGGCCACCGTATTGGTCCAAAAAGGCACCCTGAAACACGGGGATGTTTTTGTTACCGGTACGGAATGGGGCCGCGTTCGTGCCCTGTACAATGACCGCGGCCAGCCTGTTAAAACAGCAAAGCCCGGACAGCCTACAGAAGTTCTGGGCCTGAATGGCACACCGGATGCCGGTGACGATTTTGTTGTTGTGGTTGATGAAGCCAAAGCGCGCGAAATTTCCGAATTCCGTCTGCGCCGCAAACGTGCCCTGCACGCCGCAAAATCAAAAGGCCGCGCCATCGACCAGATGATTTTGGATATTCAAGCAGGTACCGCACAAAGCCTGCCCATCATCATCAAAGGTGATGTGCATGGCTCCGTGGAAGCGATTGCAAGTGCTTTGAACAAGCTGACCGAAGAACATTCGGAAGTGAAAGTCAACGTGATCCATTCCGGTGTTGGCGGTATTACCGAATCCGACATCACCCTTGCCAATACGGCGGGCGCACTGATCATCGGCTTTAACGTCCGCGCCAACCCACAAGCCCGTGATCTGGCGAAGCGTGACGGTATCGAAATTCGCTATTACTCGATCATCTATGAAGTCATCGACGAAGTGAAATCATTGCTGACCGGTATGCTCTCGCCTGAACTGAAAGAAAAGTTCATTGGTTACGCAGAAATCCGTCAGGTTTTCAACGTTACGAAGTTCGGCAAAATTGCCGGCTGCTTTGTGACCGAGGGTCTGGTCAAACGTGGTGCCAAAGTACGTCTGCTGCGTGACAACGTTGTCATCCATGAAGGTACCTTGAAAACCCTGCGCCGCTTCAAAGACGAAGTCAAAGAAGTGCAAAAGAGCTACGAATGTGGCATGGCGTTTGAAAACTACGAAGACATCAAAGAAGGCGATATGATTGAAGCCTTCGAGATTGAATCATCCGCCCGTACGCTGGAGGACGGCACAGCTTAATCGCGCGCCGCAACAGCATATGAGAAACCGTTCAAAATCCAGCTCCGGCCGTGCCGCAGACAAAGCACCAGGACAACGCCAGTTGCGCGTGGGCGAACGCCTGCGCCATATTCTGGCCGACATCCTGCGCCGGGGTGAATTGCGAGACCCTGTTCTGGCGCAAGCGCATCTGATCACGGTCACAGCTGTGGATATTGGCCCAGACCTGCAACACGCCAATGCCTATGTCATGCCGCTGGGTGGCAACAATGCCGATGAAATCGTCAAGGCGCTGAACAAGGCCGCCGGCTATTTCCGCAGTGAAATGGCAGCAGAGCTTGATTTACGCTACACGCCCAAAGTTTCCTTCCGTATTGATAAAAGCTTTGACGAAGCCGACCATATCAGCCGTCTGCTGCGTCAGGAAGCCGTTCGCAAAGACGTTGAAAAACCTTATACGCCGGACGACACAGATGATGAAGACGGCGATCAGGATTTATAATAAAAATGGCGAGAAATAAAAAAGGCGTTCCCGTCCACGGCTGGCTCAATCTGGACAAGCCCATCGGCATGACATCCACACAAGCCCTTGGGCGTGTGCGGCGGATTTTAAACGCCCAAAAACTGGGCCATGCCGGCACATTGGATCCACTGGCCACAGGTATTTTACCCATCGCGCTGGGAGAAGCCACCAAGACCATTCCTTACGCGCAAGATGCCGATAAAGTCTATCGCTTCACCGTGCAATGGGGCGAGGCGCGCGATACGGATGATTGCGAAGGCGATGTGACAGAAACATCCCCCAACCGCCCTGCCCGCGCAGAGATTGAAGCCCTGATCCCGCAGTTTATCGGGGATATTGAACAAACACCGCCCCGTTTTTCCGCGATTAAAATTGACGGGCAACGCGCCTACGACCTGGCCCGTGCCGGTGAAGCGGTGGAAATCAAATCACGCACCGTTTCCGTCTATACACTCAACCTGATTGACACCACCGACGAGACGGCAGTATTCGAACTGGAATGCGGCAAAGGGACCTATGTTCGCTCCATTGCGCGCGATATGGGGCAGATTCTGGGCTGTTTTGGGCATGTATCGGCCCTCAGGCGCTTGGCCGTTGGTGGTTTTACAGAAGAAGATGCGATTTCACTGGACGTATTCGAGAAAATGATGCAATCTGCCACGCCTGATCAGGTTTTGCATCCTGTGGAGACCGTGCTGGACGACATCCCGGCACTGGCCATGACAGATGCAGAGATCAGCCGGATAAGACAGGGCCAGACGCTCAAGTTTATATCCCGCCCCGACTATGACCGTCTGACGGTTGCCGGCGTGGATGATATGACAGACTTGGTACTGGCCGTGGGGGATAACAAGCCCCTCGCCCTTTTACAAAAAAACGGGATCGAGCTTCATCCGATTAAAGTCTTTAACCTCTAAATAATGGAGAATACGATGTCGCTTGCAAAGCAAACAAAAGCTGAAGTTATCAAAAAATATGCCAAGACAGCCAAAGACACTGGCTCTGCTGAAGTACAGATCGCCCTGTTGACACAGCGCATCAATTCGCTGACCGAGCATATGAAACAACACAAACACGATATGGGCAGCCGTCGCGGTCTGTTGCTGCTGGTTTCCCAGCGCCGCCGCCAGTTGAACTACCTGAAAAAAGCTGACGTTAAACGCTACGAAGCGCTGATCGACAGCCTTGGCCTGCGCCGTTAATTTTCTACGTTAAAAAAAATACAAAACCCCGTTGGTATACCAACGGGGTTTTTGTTTACGATGCAACGCTGTTTAGCGCCACTGCCGCACGTTATTTTTCTCGACAGATGATGATTTCAACGCCATCACAACACTGACGTTTTCAGGATACATACAGCTTTCGCAATCCTGACGGCTGTTAAAAATGCTTTTGGCTTCTCTAGGGGCCACGGTTGGCTTGACAACGGTGTTGCCCACCATATGGTTTCCTTTAAAACAAGTGATATCCAAAGGATCCGGCGCGCGGCGCACCATGACCTTGCCGGGGCTGCCCGACACGGTATAGCTGGCCATGCCGGACTGTACAAAACAGCTGGCCCCCGTCACACCAGGCGTTGAGACTGTAACCAATTGATAAGCTGCTTTTTCATGGTCCACTGTATTCGCATGTTGATTGGCACAAGCAGAAAGCCCTGCGGCCAGACACACAGCGATAGACCATATATAAAGCTTCGTCGCTGCCACCATTACAAAACCTCATCCTTATGGCGTTTTCGGTTTAAAACCAACATGACACCGACAATTCCTCCCAATGCGCCCAATAGTATCAAAACCAGATTGCGTAAAAAACTACCTGCATCTGCACCAACTGCCGGCCTTTCGGCGTTCACCCCCTGCATACGATCAGAAAACTGTGTGGCTGTTTCTTTTACCCAGGCAATATCTTCTGCTGACTGCGATTTGCCCAGATAGGTATACACAAAAATCAAACGATCCCGCACATTCATTGCCATCATGGCCGCCGCAACAGGATAATCAGACTTGCCCTCCGGCGTCGTCACACCGTAATTCGATAAAATCAAAAAGCCGATACGGTCTTCTGCGCTTTCCATTTCGCCAAGATTACGAACCTCGCCCACCTTGACCTTTAAATCTGTTTTATAATTCGTGCTGAGATAGCTGGAAATATTGGTCATCATATCCCCCACCTCCGGCATTTCGGCAGGTTGAATGGCAGACATTTCTTTTATAAAAGATTCCTTCACACGCTGGAAATCTTCCTTGTTCCAGAAAACAACACTCTGCTCCAGCGTTTGCACAAGAATATACTTTGTAAAACCAGCATCCGGATTGGCGGCAATATTCTTCATATCATCTTTGTGAATATAAACACCCAGCAAACGGTTTCCCGGCGGTACAAACTGCTTGAGCAAAGCATCAAACTCGGGGGAGCGCCCATAAACCTCGTCAAAACCCTCAAATACCGGCAAGGCGATATCTTCGGCCGAGATCATTTCAAGGCGCACAATATCTTTTACAGGCTCTGTCCCTGCCCCGATTGCCGCCACCGGCAATAAGAGGCACAAAAACAGTGCATAAACTGCGAAATAACGAAAAAATTTAGCCACGATGGCCCGGACGTTTGTGTGGCGCGGCTGGTTTGTTTTCATTGGCAGCTTCCAGTTCTTTGGGATTATCCAGCTGGAAGAAACCGGCCAGCTTACCGTCCTCGTATTCATAGACGGTCGGCGTGGCATTGGGAATACGTTTTTTACCCGGGCTTGCCTTGCCATCCACAGGCACATCTTCAACCCCCAGCACAAAATCAAATGCACGGACAATACCTGCATGGCACACCACCAAGACGTTTTCACCGGCCTCCAGCTTGGGCAGAACATGCGCGTCAAAAAAGCGCTGCACGCGGGCCACGACTTCTTGCTGGCTTTCACCACCTGGCAGCGCACGGTCAAACTTGCGCTCGAACGCGACAATTTCGGGATCTGTTTTATGGTTGCGGCCTGTAAAAACACCTGTATCCAGCTCGGCAATATCTTCGTCTTTCACGATATGCCATGTGCCGTCGGGCTTTTGCAGATGCCCGTTGCCATTGGTCTGGCCCAACGCCAGTGCTGCCGTGTTAAAAGCACGACTGAGATTGGAACTATAGGCATGGTCAAAAATCAAGCCTTCCAGCAATTTACCAGCTGCACGCGCCTGATCTTCACCCACTGCCGTCAAAGGGACATCACGCTTGCCTGTCATCAGATGCTGTTTGTTATATTCGGTCTGGCCGTGGCGGAGAATTACCAGCTTTGCTTTTTTCTGCTGCACATTTTTGGTCATTTATGTCCCTCTTTTCTTTTTTATTCTTTTTAAATCTATGCCGCGTCAGCGTCGCGCACATCCAGCAATGATGTACCTGTCATATCCGCCGGCTTTTGCAAACCCAGCACCCCCACCAGCGTGGGGGCAACATCGGCCAGAACACCGCCACTGCGCAGTGACAGGTTGCCGCGATAGCCAAACAAAATACACGGCACCGGATTGGTCGTATGCGCTGTGTGCGGCTGTTGCGTTTCTTCATCAAACATTTGTTCTGCATTGCCATGATCGGCAATCACCATCAACACACCGCCCAGCTTTTCAATCGCGCCCGCAATCCGGCCCAAACAAGCATCCACAGTCTCAACCGCTTTGATGGTGGCGGACAAACTGCCCGTATGCCCCACCATATCCGGATTGGCAAAGTTCAAAATCACCACATCCTGTTCGGGCAGGCGCTGCAACAGCTTATCTGTCAGCTCGGCCGCTGACATTTCAGGCTGCAAATCATAGGTCGCGACTTTTGGCGATGGCACCATCAGGCGTTCTTCCCCCGCGAAGGGCTCTTCGCGTCCGCCGTTGAAAAAGAAGGTGACATGTGGATATTTCTCTGTCTCTGCCGCACGTAATTGTTTGAGTCCTGCGCGTGATACAATCTCACCAAAAATATCCGTCATAGGTTGCGGTTGAAAAAGTACCTTCACGTAAGGTTCAAAATAATCCGCATAGACCGTCATTGTGGCCGTATTGCCTACAGGCTTGAAATCGCCGCGATCAAAATTGTCAAAATCTGCAAACACCAAGGCCTGTAAAATTTCACGAATACGGTCAGACCTGTAATTCGCAGACAAAACACCGTCTTCAGGTTTTATACCGACGTATCCGTTTATCACGCAGGGCTTGATAAACTCGTCCATTTCATTTGCGGCATAGCTTGCCTGCACGGCGCTACTTGCATCGTTAAAGGCGGCACCTCGGCCATGTGCGATGGCATCAAAAGCCTGCGATACACGCTCCCACCGGTTATCGCGGTCCATCGCATAAAACCGGCCACAGACCGTTGCAATCTGCACGGCTGCGGGCAGATCCTTCATCAACTTTTCAACATAGCGCGCCGCACTATTCGGCGGGGTGTCGCGTCCATCTGTAAAGACATGTACAAAAGTTCTAACACCCGCTGCATCCAAAATTTGCGCCAGTACCACAATATGATCCTGATGGGCATGGACACCGCCATCAGACACAAGCCCCATCAAATGCGCGGCCCCGCCCGATTTTTTTAGATCCGCAATAAAACTTCCCAGTGCTGCATTTTCAGCAAGTGTGCCGTTTTGTGCGGCAAGGGTGATACGCGGCAGGTCTTGCATAACAACTCGGCCCGCACCAATATTGGTATGCCCGACTTCGGAATTGCCAAATTGCCCCTCTGGCAGGCCTACACTCAGGCCGTCTGTGCGCAGGGTTGTATGGGGGCATGTCTGCCACAAGCGGTCGTAGTTGGGCGTCTGTGCTTGCGCAACAGCATTATAGGCCGCGTCATCACGAAGCCCCCAGCCATCCAGAATACACAATACAACCGGCTTTTTAGACACGCAGCCCTCCGTTTTTCACCTGATTTTCAGATTTTTATTATTGGTAAATCCAGCCTAGGAGCCTGAAGGGTTAAATTCAACCTCAAAAGGGTTAATATTTACCAGAATCTGGGATAAAATCTTGACTCCGGAAGGCATTAATGGCATTGATCGACATGAAAAATAAGGTGAAAAAAGTAGGTGTTCCGTCGCCCCTTATTGATGACTTGGCCAGATTAACGGCTTGTATGACCGAGACGGAACAAATGTAAAAAAGGAAAATTGTTGAATGTTTAATATCACTAAAAAAGAAATCGAATGGGCTGGCTCAACGCTGGTTCTCGAAACCGGTAAAATCGCAAGACAGGCCGATGGCGCTGTCATGGTTACTTACGGTGAAACCACTGTATTGACCACAGCTGTTGCTGCCAGATCTGCTAAACCGGGCCAGGATTTCTTCCCCCTGACCGTTCATTATCAGGAAAAGACATTTGCTGCCGGCAAAATCCCCGGTGGCTTCTTCAAGCGCGAAGGCCGCCCGTCTGAAAAAGAGACGCTTGTGTCCCGCCTGATCGACCGCCCGATCCGCCCCTTGTTCCCCAAGGGCTTCCTCAACGAAACACAGGTATTGTCCACCGTCCTTGCAATCGACATGCAAAACGATGCTGATATCGTTGCCCTCGTTGGCACATCCGCTGCGCTGACCATTTCCGGTATCCCCTTCATGGGTCCTATCGGTGCGGCACGCGTGGGGTACGTTGATGGTGAACTGGTTCTGAACCCGACATCCGAACAGCGCCTGAAAAGCAAGCTGGACCTGGTTGTTGCCGGTACACAAGAAGGCGTGCTGATGGTTGAATCCGAAGCGCACGAACTGACCGAAGAACTGATGCTGGACGCTGTGATGTTCGGCTGGAGAGGTTTCCAGCCCGTGATTCAGGCCATCATCGAATTCGCAGAAAAATGTGCGAAAGAGCCTTGGGAACTGGCCAAACCTGCTTACGATTACGATGCACTGAAAGGTCAAGTAAAAGACCTCGTCGGCGCAGATTTCAAAGCAGCCTATGCCACAACACTGAAACAAGAACGCGTCACCAAACTGGGTGAAGCACGCAAAAAAGCGATTGCAACGCTCGTAACCGGTGAAGAAGGCAGCCCTGTAACCGAACAGCTGATCAACGGCCTGTGCAAAGAAGTCGAAGCGGATATCGTTCGCGGCGGCATTCTGGAGACGGGCTCACGCATCGATGGCCGCGACACCAAAACGGTTCGCAGCATTGTTGCTGAAGTTGGTCTTCTGCCCCGCGTACATGGCTCTGCCCTGTTCACACGTGGCGAAACACAGGCTTTGGTTGTTGCCACACTGGGTACAGGCGATGACGAGCAAATCATCGACAGCCTTGAAGGTGGATACAAAGAAACCTTTATGCTGCACTACAACTTCCCTCCGTACTCCGTCGGTGAAACCGGCCGTATGGGTGGCCCGGGCCGTCGCGAAATCGGTCACGGCAAACTGGCATGGCGCGCACTGCATCCCCTGCTGCCCGAGAAAGAAAAATTCCCCTACACCATGCGTCTGGTTTCTGAAGTTACAGAATCCAACGGTTCGTCTTCCATGGCGACGGTGTGCGGATCTTCTCTCGCGCTGATGGATGCGGGCGTTCCGCTGGCGAAACCAGTTGCTGGTATCGCCATGGGCCTGATCAAGGAAGATGAGAAATTTGCTGTTCTATCCGACATTCTGGGTGATGAAGATCATCTGGGTGACATGGACTTCAAAGTGGCTGGCACCCAAGAAGGTATCACCGCTTTGCAGATGGACATCAAAATCACATCTATCACCGAAGAGATCATGAAGATCGCGCTCGGTCAGGCACAGCAAGGCCGTCTGCACATTTTGGGTGAAATGTCCAAAGCGCTGACAGCTTCGCGTGAAAACCTTTCTGCCAATGCACCGCAAATCGTGACCATCAACATTCCGAAAGATAAAATCCGCGAAGTCATCGGCTCCGGCGGTTCTGTCATTCGCGAAATCGTTGAAAAAACCGGCACGAAAATTGACATCGAAGATGACGGCACAATCAAAATCGCCGCTGTCGGTATGGATGCGATCCAAATGGCAATTGACTGGATCAAAGGCATTACAGCTGAACCTGAAATCGGCGCTGTTTATGACGGCACAGTTGTGAAAGTTGTCGAATTTGGCGCTTTCGTTAACATCATGCCGAAAACAGATGGCCTTGTGCATATTTCCGAACTCGCCAACCGTCGTGTAAAGACAGTTGATGAAGTCGTGAAAGAAGGCGACAAAGTCAAAGTAAAATGCATCGGCGTCGATGATCGCGGCAAAATCAAGCTGTCCATCAAAGCCCTGCTGGCTGAAGAGCCGCAAAAAGAAGTTGGCTAAGACTTCTTAATTGACAAGAACAAAGGCGCGGGCGAAACTTTCCCCGCGCCTTTTTCTTATCTGCCATTTACTTGTTAAGGACACTTCTATGAGCTCACTCCTGATCCCTAAAGTCATCGGCCACCGCGGTGCCAAGGCCTATGCGCCGGAAAACACGCTGTCTTCCATTCATACCGCCGCAGATCTTGGCATTGAATGGGTCGAAATTGATGTCAAACTGACCAAGGACGGCGTGCCCGTCGTGTTTCACGATGAAGACCTTGCCCGCTGCACAGGCGTCAGCGGCTTAATGGCCGACAAGACCTGGCAGGAAGTGCAAGAAATGGATGCAGGTTCCTGGTTTGGTGACAGCTTTATTGGCGAGAAAATTCCCTCTCTCGAAGACGCGCTGAACGTTATTCTGGACCGCAAACTGGGGCTGAACCTTGAAATCAAACCCTGCCCGGGCCGCGAAAAAGAAACCGCAGAAGCCGCCCTCGATATTGCCACGCGCATCTGGCCAGATGATACACCACCCCCGTTGATTTCAAGCTTTCAATACGTCAGCCTGGAAACCGCGATGGATATGATTGAAGAATGGCCGCGCGGGTTTTTGATGGATGAACACCTGGACAACTGGCACGACCTTGCACAATACCTGCAAGTCCACACCATCAATATCAACGGCAACAAACGCACGCGTGAAGAGGTAGAGGAATATATGGAGTTTCAAAAACCCATTCTTGCCTATACCATCAACGACACGGAACGCGCGCGTGAACTGATGCGCTGGGGTGTGGATGCTGTATTTTCCGACAATCCAGATGTCATTCTGGAAGTTGTCGAAACGCGGCACTAAACCCAACAGCTATAAAAAAAGCGGCGGTAAAAATACCGCCGCTTTTTTGAGCTTTGATCTTTTAAGGGTAATCACAGCTATCGGATGTGACGCTGATAAACGAACGCTCCCCAGCGGCCACTGTAAAGCGATATTCCTTACTGCCCACCACCAAGGAATGCTGTATGGGCAAAAGGCCTTCTTTCACCGTTTGTTTACCACCGATTTCGATGAAAACGATTTTGACAGGTTTGCCGGCATCATACCATGCTTCCGGCAATCCGGATGCATTGGTGGCCGCAGCCCCTTCACCCGTCACCGTCACGACACCATTTCCAAAAGCGACCGTGCCATGCGGCCCATTATAAACCGGCGTTTTAACGACAAAGCGTTTCAATATAGGTTCAGAACAGTTTTTAGGTGGACGCGCAGATTCAATCACGAAGGCCAGACGCTCCGGCTTGATACCCGCATCAAGCTGTTTACGCAGCAAATCTGTTAATTGCTTAAACTGGCCCTGCGGTACTTCTTGTTTATATTTCTCTTCCAGCTGCTGATAGCGCACCTGCGTTGATTGCACTTCGGAGCGTAATCCCGTCATGACCGCTTCCAGCTCGGTACGCTCTTTATCCAGTTTCAGGGCTCTTTGCTTATACGCCACCTCACTCATGCGGACACTTTCCCCACCGAACCAGTAGAAAAAACCACATAAACAGATAAGAAAAAACAGCACCGCATAAATCTTATTGCGGCGTTCCTTGGCCCGGCGACGGTATCTACCGCCTGAATCGTACATACCAAAACTCATATCCCTACTCCCGATTCATATTTCACATTTATTCATCCGCTGCGTTATCGCGCAATTCAATCTTTGGCGTACTAATTTCACCCAGGTTTTTAAAACCAAGACGCATCAAAACAACCGTTCCATTTTCGCCCGAAATATCGCGCACAATATTCCTGCGCCCTTCGATGCCAAACGTAAAGCATTCATCCGTATACAAAACACCTAATGACGCACGGCGCAAACCAGGCTCTTGCCCCAAATCCACAAGACTATAGGCGTTCAAAGTCCAGTTTGGCGTCAAACGATAACCACCATCCAGCTGTAATTGTTCCCGCGATTCAGTAAAGCCGGTACCAGCCACGCCATCAATATACATGTACCCCACATTCAGGCTGATATCATCATTCCCAGCGCTCGCCTGTAATTCATGGCGGCGCATGGACAAGCTGCGGTTATCCAGCTGAAATCGATAATCCGCACTAAGATATTTAGACAGCCCGAGGTTGATCTGCCCGACCACATCGGATGAATTATCTTCAAGGCCTGACCCTTGGGGAAAAACATTGTCTTCATCAAAACGATAACTTTGCCCCAAAAACACTTTACCAAAACGGCCATTGTCGCCGTACAAACCAGCCTTCATACCGTAAGTCATCCGCGCGCCGTCTTCTTGCCGGTCAATCCCCGGAAAACGGTTATTGGCGAAGAGATTGCTGCTGTCCAACTGAATATCAATGCTGTCTTCGTTTGGAATGCCATTGTCGTTTTCATCTACCTGTGGACTGATGCTGCCACCAAACATAGGCTCAATCACCAGTTGGCCTTTGGGGACACGCTTCACCATCGGATAGCTTGCTGTAACCCCTGCTGTTGCCGTTGCACGGCCCTGATTGGAATCAGGGTCCAACCCCGGGGTTGTGATCGCCGCCGTGCGGTCATTCAGGGAATAAAAATCACCCCGCGCTGTCATATGCGTGCGCGTGACCAGACCAACGGGTAGAATATCACGGCGTTCCCAGCCCACATCAGCTGTTGCGCGCTGCACATCCTGTGCATTTTCATTCCGCAACAATGAAAGGGTTGATACACCGGCGGTCCAACGTCCGCCCAGCAAACCATCCGGCTCGCCCATCATACGGTGTTCCATGCGGGGTAAAATATCTGGTTGCTCCGGTCGAAGGCCCAGACGAATATCCTGAAAATTCAGCGCACTGATGCGCGAATAATCCCGGCCCGAAAAACGTTCGGCATATACTTCACTTTCCAACACGTTTTCACTCGAAAGATCATATAAACGCAAATAACCTTTATCTGAGACACGCTCTGCATCAAAACCTGCGCGCCACTTGTCATTAATATCATAAAGCCCATCCGCAAAAACATGACCCCGCCAACGGTCCGCACTGATGGTGCCGTCTTGCTCCAACCTGTCAGACCGGGCACCACTGGCATCAATCTGCAAGCGGCCCTGTTCAAAACGCTGGCGCCACTGCCCTTGCGTCAAGACACCCGCCTGCGTTGTCGGGCGCACATGAAGGGTTGCATCCATATCCGGTGCAATATCGCCAAAATAATAACCCGCTTCTGCATAGGCACCGACATCATCTGTCCAACCGAAACGCGGACGCAAAAACCCGCTTTTACGCTTTACACTCGGGTCTGCATGTACAAACAATGGTGTAAATGCCAAAGGCACCCCCAGCAATTCAAGGCGTGCATTTTTATATTCAATGGTTTTCTTTTCTTTGTCGTGGATAACCTTATCTGCCTTAATCTGCCAGATCGGATCAGGATCTTCTTCGCAAACTTCGCACGGTGTATAGCTTGCTTCCGTCATTGTCGTGCGGTTGCCTTGCTCATGGCGCGCCTCAACCGCTGTAAAACGTGAACCATCCGCCAGCAAAGCCCGCAAGCCCTGCACATAACCGCTTTTTAAATCGGACGTCAGCTCGACATATTCCGAGTAATAAACATCACCCGTTTCATCCAGCAGCGCCACATTGCCAATCGCAGAAACCGTATCTGTGGCCATGTTATAGACGACCTTATCGGCCCGCAAAATTTTCTGCCCCTGAATGATTTTTACAGCGCCTGTGGCCGTTACCGTATTGGTATTATCATCATGCACCATTTGACTGGCTTCGATATTCACCGCTTCAGAATTGCTAAACTGTAATGGGTCGGCCGCGAAGGCTGGTACAGACGTTGCCGTTGACAGCAGACATGCCAACAAAACCGGCAACATCCGGCACTTCAAATTCCGCAAAGGGTATATCGAGATATTCAAGCGAATGGCAGCCGTCCCTGATAAAAGACTTCTTACGGCTGATTATCCAGAAAAATCAGATAGATGTCAACGCAGACACCTTAAAGTTTTCAGGAAAACGAATTTACTTTTTTTGCAAAAAGGCGGGAATCTCGCCGCCAAAGGCATCGCTGTTGGCATCATCGTCCAGATCTTCTGCTGGTTGACGGTGGCGGTGGCTTTGTTTCTGGTTACGGTTATGGTGGCGCTCTTTTTGCTGAACGGCTGGCACTTCAGGTTTTTCGGCCGCTGTAGCTGCGCCCGCGACTTCCAATACCGTAATCTTGCGGCCAATCAGCTTGTGAATATTGCCCAGCGCTTTTTCATCATTCGGCAGTACCATTGTAAAGGCACGGCCTGTTGCCCCTGCACGGCCTGTACGGCCAATACGGTGGACATAATCTTCCGCATTAAAAGGCACATCCCAGTTAAAGACATGTGACATGCCCTGCACATCCAGCCCACGGGCGGCAACGTCGCTACATACCAGTATCTGGACTTGACCGGCCTTGAAACTGTTCAGCGCCGCAGTGCGCTCGTCTTGCTCCATATCACCATGCATCGGCGCGCAGCTGATGCGGCGTGATTTCATGAAACGACAGACTTCGTTAATGTCGCGCTTACGGTTGCAGAATACAAAAGCGTTTTTGACGTCTTCTTGTTCATACAACTTCATAAACATGGCTGTCTTGCCGCGCACATGCGCCACGTTGACCAGAAACTGCTCAACATTTGCCGATGTAGAAGATGGTGGCGATACAGTAATAACCTTTGGATTGCTGAGATATTTATCCGCAAGTTTTTTGATCGGTGGCGGCATGGTGGCCGAGAAAAACAGCGTCTGACGCACCGGCGGCAAAATAGAGACAATTTTCTCCAGATCCGGAATAAAGCCCATATCCATCATGCGATCGGCTTCATCAATCACCAGAATTTTAATATCGGCCAGCAAAATTTTACCGCGATCAAACAAATCCAGCAAGCGGCCGGGCGTTGCAATCAATACATCCACACCGCGTTCCAGATTGCGGATTTGCTCATCCATCGACGTACCGCCGACAATCAAGGCCATGGTTAGCTTGGAATGATATTTGCCGTATTTCACAAAGTTTTCGGAAATCTGTGCGGCAAGTTCGCGTGTGGGCGACAAAATCAGCGAGCGCGGCATTCTTGCCTTGGCACGGCCACCAGCCAGCGCATCAATCATGGGAATAGTAAAGGCGGCGGTCTTCCCTGTGCCTGTTTGGGCAAGGCCCAGAACATCGCGGCACATCTGAATAGCGGGGATGGCTTGCTCTTGAATGGGAGTCGGATTTTTATAGCCCGACTCTTCAACCGCTTTCAGGATACCATCGCTCAGACCGAGTTCTTTAAATTCCATAATATTAATATTTTACTTTGTATGTTCGAATTCTTTTTACTTATCACACATTGCTCATACGCTCTTTTCAATGTAATTTAAAGCATAATTTCATATTTATAAAGACGAGGTGCCCCACATGGCAAAGCCGCGCCCACAAATAACCACGGGAAATACAACGCCGGTCAGCAACTTGCCCGTCAAACTGCCCACTCCCGCCAATAAATCGCGCGGACATGCCCGCAGCCCTGGCACAGAACTCAATCTGGATTGGCTGGAAAGCGTCAACGTCAACTTCAGCGCGATAGAGCGCCGTACAGCCACACTGCTGGGCCGCCGCACCGTGAAAAAGCAATGGCAGGCGGCATGGCTCCTCAAGGCCCTCTCCTGCATTGATCTTACCACTTTGTCCGGTGATGACACGGCGGGCCGCGTGAAACGCCTCTGCGCGAAAGCCAAAAAGCCGATCCGCGATGATATCGTCGAGGCCCTGGGCATTGCAAACCTTGGTATCACCACGGGCGCTGTTTGCGTTTATCACGAAATGGTCTCCACCGCCGTGCGTGAGCTGGAAGGCAGCGGCATTCCGGTCGCCGCCGTATCCGCAGGCTTTCCGCATGGTATGTCCCCGCTGAAACAACGCTTGCATGAAATCAAAGCATCGGTTGATGCCGGTGCGCGGGAAATTGATATTGTTATTACACGCGGCCATGTGCTGACCGGTAACTGGCAAGCGCTTTATGATGAAGTCAGACAAATGCGCGAGGCCTGCGGCGATGCCCGTTTGAAATCCATTCTGGCCACAGGTGAATTGGCCACGCTGCGCAACGTTGCCAAGGCATCGCTGGTTGCCATGATGGCCGGTTCCGATTTTATCAAAACATCGACCGGCAAAGAAAGCGTGAACGCGAACCTGAACGTCTCGCTCATTATGGTCCGCATGATCCGTGAATTTGAAGAACAGACAGGCTACAAAATTGCCTATAAACCCGCAGGTGGTATTTCGACCGCGAAAGACATCATGAACTACCAGTTCCTGATGAAAGAAGAGCTCGGCAATGAATGGCTGGAGCCTGAACTGTTCCGTGTTGGCGCGTCCAGCTTGCTGGCCGACATTGAACGCCAGCTGGAACATTACGTGACGGGCCGTTATTCTGCCAATAACCGCCATCCGGTGGGTTAAAGCATGTCGGAAAAGTCGCTTAAAAAGGTCTATGACATTCTGGGCATCCCCCAGCCCAAGCCAACGCCTGCGCAAACGCACGCGCTGCAAGAAATGCTCAACCGCCTCAAGCGCGCCCGCGAAAATGATCCACTATTCGATCAAAAAGCCCTGCACGAGTGGGTTAAAGCAGAAGCCGCAGCAGACCCCGATGATTATAATGATTTAAACGCCCATGATATGGCGAAGATGCTGAACAAAAGCATTAAACCCAAACGCACCATTAAACCGCCACAAACGTAAACATTTATGCCGCCCGCAAGACCGGGCAAAAGGCAGTGAGGAGACAATACATGTCCGCAAAAGTCGCAGAAATTTTTGAAACCATGGAATATGGCCCCGCGCCCGAGAGCGAGAAGACCGCATTGGAATGGCTGGATCAGCATAAAAAAACCATCGGCCATTTCATCAATGGCAAATGGGTTGTGCCCGTCAAATCCAAATGGTTTGATACGATCAATCCGGCAACGGGCGACAAGCTGGCGAAAGTCGCTTGCGGCACGAAGGCCGATGTGGATAGCGCCGTTAAGGCCGCAACCTCTGCCCAGAAAAAATGGCAGGCGATGGACAATCACGACCGTACCAAATATCTGTATGCACTGGCGCGTTTGATCCAGAAAAACTCCCGCCTGCTGGCTGTGCTGGAAACGCTGGACAACGGCAAACCCATCCGCGAGACACGCGACCTTGATGTCAACCTTGCCGCCCGCCATTTTTACCACCACGCCGGCTGGGCACAAATTCTAGATACAGAATTCCCGGGCTATGAAGCACATGGCGTTGTGGGCCAAGTCATCCCCTGGAACTTCCCCTTCCTGATGATGGCGTGGAAAATTGCCCCCGCACTGGCGGCTGGCAATACCGTTGTTTTAAAACCTGCAGAATTCACCCCCCTCACCGCCGCCTTGTTTGCGGAGCTTTGCATGGAAGCGGGCCTACCTGCCGGTGTGATCAACATTGTGCAAGGTGACGGAAGCACAGGTGCTGAAATCACCTTGCATCCGGGCATTGCCAAAATTGCCTTCACGGGCTCCACCGATGTGGGCCGCTTGATCCGCCAAACCACAGCCGGCAGTACGAAAGCCCTGACGCTGGAGCTGGGCGGTAAATCTCCCACCATCGTTTTTGAAAATGCCGACCTTGATAGCGCCGTTGAAGGCGTCGTCGATGGTATCTGGTTGAACCAGGGTGAAGTCTGCTGTGCAGGGTCGCGCTTGCTGTTGCAAGAAGGCATTGCCGACAAGATGATCAAAAAACTCAAACGCCGGATGAAAAACCTGCGTGTCGGCTCCCCGCTCGACAAAGCAATCGACATGGGCGCGCTTGCCAGTGACGAGCAATACAAAAAAATCGACAAGCTCGTCAAACTCGGCGTGAAAGAAGGCGCAGAACTCGTACAACCCGGTAAAGATGACTGCCCGACCAAAGGCTGCTTCTATCCGCCCACCATGTTGTTGAACGTACAACCTTCATCGACCGTCTCCGAAGTTGAAATCTTTGGGCCTGTGGTAACCGTTATGACCTTCCGCACACCGGAAGAAGCCGTGCAGCTGGCCAATAACAGCAGATACGGTCTGGCTGCCAGTATCTGGAGCGAGAATATCAACCTCGCCCTCGACATTGCACCCAAGCTGAAGGCAGGCGTTGTCTGGATCAATTCCACCAACCAGTTCGATGCGGCATGTGGCTTTGGCGGCTACCGTGAATCCGGCTTTGGCCGTGAAGGCGGACGCGAAGGTATGTATGCGTACCTGAAACCTTCTTATCTGGCTGACCTGCCGTCATATAAAGACAGCAAAGCCAAACGCTCTGCTGCTGCCCATGTCAAAGCTGTTGAAGGCCTTGGCACCATTGACCGCACCGCCAAACTGTATATTGGTGGCAAACAAGCACGCCCCGATGGGGCCTATAGCCTGTCCATTCTGGATGCCAAAGGCAAACTGGCCGGCCAAGTCGGCGAAGGCAACCGCAAAGATATCCGCAATGCTGTAGAAGCCGCCAAGAAGGCCGATGGCTGGGGAAAATCCGCCCACCATCTGCGCGCACAAATTCTTTACTACATTGCCGAAAACTTATCTGCCCGTGCGGATGAATTCAAAAAACGCCTGAGCGATTTAACAGGAGTTACACCCGCACAAGCCAAGAAAGAAGTGGATGAAAGCATTCGCCGCCTCTTCACCTATGGCGCATGGGCAGATAAATACGATGGCGATGTGCATTACCCACCTGCCCGTTTTGTGGCTGTTGCCATGAAAGAACCTGTAGGCACGCTGGGCATTGTCTGCCCGGATGAAAACCCGCTCTTGAGCTTTGTGTCGCTCTTTGCACCCGCCATGGCCATGGGCAACCGCACGGTGATCGTACCATCCGAAAAATATCCGCTGTTGGCCACCGACCTGTATCAGATTTTTGATACATCGGATGTACCGGGCGGCATTATCAACATCGTCACAGGCCACCGTGCAGAACTGACCAAAACACTGGCCGAACATGATGATGTGGATGCGCTGTGGTATTTCGGCTCCGACACCACCGGCAGCGAAATGGTCGAAAAAGCCTCGACCGGCAACCTGAAACGCACATGGGTCAACAACGGCCTGCAGCGTGACTGGTTTGACCGCGACCAAGCCGAAGGCGAAGAATACCTGCGCTACGCCACCGAAATCAAAAACGTATGGATCCCCTATGGTGAAGGCGAAGGCGGCGGCAAGGCATATTAAGCCGAATAGCACACAAAAAAATCCCCGCAGAATATGCGGGGATTTTTTAATTCCGATCGGTCAAGCAGCAGGGCCATTTCGTTTGGCATTTGCGGCGGGTGTTGCCTTGGGCACTTTGCCCAGCGGGTATTGGGCCAGTGTGCTTTCCAGTGGCAAGGCTTCGCCGTGTGGGTCTGTGCCCAGTGCAATAATATTGGCAATCGGCCGGCTTTGTTCTTCGGCAAGGCCAAAATGGCGCTCGGCAAATACTTTTGCGGCGGTGCCGATTGTGCCCACAAATTTCAACATATCTGGCGACAGGGATAGCCCTTTGCTGAACTGTTCTTCATAAACTTCTGCGCCTGCGCGCAGCAGGCCCACCATCACAGTAGCATCCACCAGATGCTGCGCCAGTTTCATTTTGTCACTGCTGTCAAAACGGGTTGTATCGACAATCACGTAATCGACAATATTTTCGAGCGTACGGCGTTTATAGCTTTCAGGTTTATTGCCATTCAGGTATGCGCCGAGGTCCTTCAACTTGGCAAGCATTGCGACCGATTCTTCGGTGAATGTTTTCCATGCCGGATCCGCTGCCAAATCTGCGGCGGTTGCTTTGTCTGTTGGCGATGTCAGTACAATACGCTTGTAAAGTTCTTCCCAGCTATCAATCGGTTTCTCTTTGTCAGCTGCGTGTTTGAAAATTTTATCGAGCGCCTCACGGCTCAACATTGTTTCCTTATCCAACGCGCCTTCGGTATCCATGTGAAAAGTATTGCCGTTGTCATCAAAGTGGATGCCGAAGAAATTGGCAAATTTGCGATATGTGGGCCCCGCTCCGTTGATTGGAATATATTGCTTTTCACGACAGCTGGCCTCAAAACGCTTCAGATAAAAGATAACCTCATCAGCATCATCAGCAATCTGACGGCGGTTTTCTTCAAAATAATCATCGCCGTGCTTCAGGTCGCGCGTAATAAGCGTCATCTGCCAAAAGGTATCTGTCGCCTTTTCTTTGATACCGGCCAAATAATAGCGGCGGTTACGGTGCTCGGGGTCGGCAAACTCCTGCGACATGACAAAGCGCGGGTCATTCTCGGGAATGTCGCTGTAACGGGCAGGAATCAGGCGTGGCTTTGACAGCCACTCTTTTGGCTTGTCCGTCACCCATTCAACAAATTTCCTGAACATTCCCTATACCCCTGACTGGCCCAATCAGGCGCCCTGACCGGGAGCCTTGGGTTTATTCGCATTTGCAGGTTTTTGCGATTGCAGATTACCATCATTGTATTCATCGGCAATCGGCGGTTTCACCGCTGCGGGCAATACCTTCACCTGCGTCGGGCCTGCTTTGCGTTGCTGAACTTTTTGCATCACACTGCCACGGGATTCGTAGTAGCGGTTCAAAAAGCCGGGCATCCAGCCGGGGATGGAATCTTTGCTGGGATTTGCAACCCATGCTTTGAGTTTGTCCATCTGCTCTTGTGTGCCACCCAGTTCAACAAAAGATTTCTGCGCCATATCCACCGACTGGCGGATCGTGGTAATCAGACTTGTATCGCTGTTGCTGGCGGAAACAAAACCGCGTTCCAGACGCGACAGGCTTTGCGATGCATTCAGCAGGTTCATGTACAATTCGCATTCGGATGTGAACTTTTGGAAAGGCTCGACATGCACACCCAATTCGCGGGCTTCCGCCAGCGTCTCTTTCATGCTGGGGATGATATAACGCAACGCACGATCACAGGCATCATCGCTATCCATCGACGGCATCTGGCCACGGGCAGCAGACAGAATGGTTTTCTTTTCAGCGTCTTTCAGGCCGGACACTTTATCAAAGCCTTCGTCCTGACCAACGGCCGTTTGTGCCGCCAGATATAACGCGCCCACTTGTGTGGCGAACTGATCCATCGTGACCAGTACCTGGCCGATTTTCAGGATGTTATCCAACGACGCGGCGCGGTCAGAAGCTGTATTGAACAAATCGCCCAGAATACCGCCTTCAATCTGCTGTTTCACCTTTGGGTGTTCGCGCGCCTGTTCAGCGGCCAGAATAGTTTTTTTAATCTCTTCACGCTGGAATGTCGCATCGGCAAAGACTTTACCCTCGATACGGCGATACGGCTGGTTAAATTCGTTAAACGCAATGCCTTCAATGTTGGCCACACCTTTATAGTGTTCCATGTCGTAGAAATGCGGCTTCAGTTCGGGATATTTATCGGCAGGATACTGACCTTCCAGATCAACCACCGGTGTCGTCGCCGTTTTACCAGCAACAAATTCAATACGGGACAGCTGGAACACAGCCTCCGGAAAAGAAACATCTTTTGGCTTGCCGGTGTCGCGGTCTTTCACAACAGGTTCGGATACGAATTTACCATCGGGTTTATCCAGATCGTAGACCATGTAGTGCATCACGCGCCATTTATCGGCGGGGCCATCTACTTTAAAGGCTGTCCAGAATTCAACGTAGTTCTCAATCAGGTTCAGGTTTTGAAATGCGTCTGTGCGCATTGAATCGAAAAAATTCGCGCGTTGTGGCAAGGCATCCTTCAGCTGGTCATTCCAGGAGGCTTGTTCTTTTTCTACCGGCTTTGCAGCTTCAGGCTGTTTTTTCTTGTTATCGCCCCACATGATCTACCACCTTCTGTCGTCGTTACTTATTCATAAAACATAATCGTATGTAAAGAAAAGCTGGTGCCCCGGCCGGGGCACCAGCTCTCCGGATCCATTAAGCTGAAGGACCGCCACGTTTGCGCGGTTTGCGCACAGGTGCATCGGTATCTTCGGCTGCCGGCTGGGCAACGCCCGCGGCATTGTCGTTGGATTTTTTCGCAGCCTGGTCTTTGCGGGACTTTTCCACATCGACTTCTGCTGATTTGACAGCTTCGATCTGACGCGCCTTGTTGGAGGCATCGGCAGCTTCGATCAGTTTGTCTGTCGCGCCACGCAGTTGTTGTGCAGTAGCTTCCAGCTGTTTCAGACGGTTCTGGCGGGCTTCGTTCTCGCCTTCAATCATCTTCTGCAGGCGGTCGGATGCTTCGATCAGTTTCTGAGGATCGATCGTACCACGCGCTTTGGAGTTTTGTGTCAACTCGTGCGCCTGCTCAATCATTTCCATTGTCTGGTCATGCATCTTATCGCCGAACTCATCTGCTTTTTTGATGGTTTGCGCAGCTTTCAAAGAGGAACCGGCGATACCGGCAGCAGCCAGCATGGCTTTCCACTCATTCTGGCTGTTGTACATGATGTCCTGGATTTTCTTACGCTGGTCTTCCATGGTGTCCATCATCTGGCGCAGCTGTTGAGCCGCGATAACGGAAGCAGCACGGGAGCCTTCCAGTACAGTCATACGGTCAATGAAGTCTTCTTTGCGCTTCACAACCGATTTCATGTACATTTCGTCTTCAGGATCACCAGACTCTTCGAAGTCTTTGTTCGCATCCGGAATGTATTCTTCGTTGTAGCGGCGCAAAACTTCTTTGCCGGCACCAAGGTACGTGCCGATTTCACGGGTCGCTTCAACACGGGCAACACCCAGTCTTTCAGCTTCCTTCATCACTTCTTTGATACCTGTTTCGGTTTTGCTGATGTTTTCAACAAGTGTAATCATCTCATACAGCATTTCCGGCAGGGCATCTTGCATTTCACGAACGACTTTTTCGTCTTCCGTACGCTTGGCTTTGGCACCTGTCAGGCTGTCTTTCACGCTGGTGAAAAATTTGCCGATACCTTTTGCACCGGAACCTGCACCATGCGCCATGCTTTTCAGCAGCTTGCGTGTTGCTTCGCCGAAGCTGTCCAGGTTCATATCTTTCAAACCCGTTTCAAGCTTGCCGAGGGCGGTGGACATCACGTTCACCTGGTCGTTGAATTTACCCTGAATTTTGATCATGTCGTTGGCAATGTCGCCGAGTTTTTTCAGCGGTGCGTTACCGTAGCCAATGATGGCCTCAAAATTGTCCGGATTGCGGTCAATCGGATCCATGATCTTTTCCATTGCGGCTTTCAGATCGGGATCGGCATCCGCATAATCGACAACTTTGCCGCGCGTACGATTGCGACGGCTGTCACGGTTAGAAGCATCGCCTTCTTCCGCTTTCAGGTTGAATTTTCCTTCGATGCTTTCGCGTTTATTCATCATTTTTGCTATCTCCTCGGTGCGGTGCGACACCAACGACGTTGGGGGGTTGGGTAAAACTATGTATTTTTCCTAATCGAGTGCAAAAGTACAAAACCCATGACATAATGTCAAGGAAAGTTGTAAACAATTTTTTAACGATTTTGTGGCAAGCGTAGCCAAAATAAATCCGAAAATCAAACGCAAAATATATATTTAAATCAATCACTTAAATCATCAAGCGCAGCCACTGCGGATGGTGCGGTGCGAAATCACACGACCGGCACACAGTGTAATATAATTACAAAACCTAGGGCTGCGGCGGAAATAAGGCACAAGCTGACAGGCGTGTCGATTCACCCCTAAGGCTTGGGTACATGATAGGCGAAAATATCTTCATGCGACCAGCCGGCCAGATCTGCCCGCACAACGGCTGGCAGTGCCTGAAACAAGCCCTCCGCCACTTCTGTGCGACCTTCACGTGCGATCATCTCATCCAGTTTTTGCTGGGTTTCATGCAGATACAAGACATCATTGCAGGCATAATCCAGCTGTGCATGCGACAGTTCGGCCGCGCCCCAGTCTGTGCATTGTTGTTCTTTGGACATTTTAATCCCCAGAACGTGACGCACCGTATCTTCCAGATCATGCGACTGCGTATAGGTACGCGCAATACGAGAGCCGATTTTAAGGCAATAAACGTTTTGCAAAATAACGCCGAGGTAATAGCCAATCCACCGCATATCACCGCGCGCAAAAAAGAAAAGTTTCTTTTTGCTGGCATCCGCCATCAGCTTTTTAACATTCACGGCCCGGTCAAACCCGTCCTTGTCAAACTGCACCATATGCACTTGCGAAGAAGGATTGCCGTCGTAAATCTGCAAAAGGCATAAACGGTCACGCCAAACATTCAGCCCCATAAATTCGCTGTCAATTGCCAGCGTATCGCCAAATTTTACATCGGCAGGCAAATCATGCTTGTGCAGTACATAGCGCGGTTTATCAGACATTCTTTTATTGTTCTTTCAATCAGGGATTATATTTCGGTTTGAACGACGGGGCCGCCGCGGGCTTGTTGTCATTGGATTGTTTTTTTGCCATAGCATTTACACGGGCCACATCGTCAAGGTAATAGTTTTCCAGACGACTGTAATGCAGCCCCCCCATATCCGACAAGGCCTGTTCAGCCACACGGCGCAGACCATCGAATTGCTTTTCATCGACACCTTGCAAAACAACAGGCAAGGTATCCGGCAGGCGGTCATTAAAGAAATGCAGCGCGGCTTTGCCTGTCTTAGGTGCAATGCCATCGTTTGCTTCTTGTGCGCCCTTCAACATCAGCAATGTGGCCGACAGATTGGACAGATGCGCAAGCTCGCCACGGCGCTGACTGGTTTCCAGGGCTTCGCAGTAATGCTCAAGCGCGAATTTGGAAAACATTTTGCTCACCGCACGCACTTCGTCAGCGGGCACGTTATCTGCGACGGAAAACAAAACATCGGCACGGTTATCCGGTGCGGCCTTGGCTTTTTTGCCGCCCTGTTTGATGTAATCTGCCAACAGTGCTTCGGCCTTGGTTGAATTTCCATTGCGGATCAGCTCAGAAAAAGCATCGGAAATTTTTTGTCCTTCCTGTGGGAAGTCTTGATCATACACACGGTATGCCTGATTAAAGCGCGGCCAGCGGCCTTGCAGATGCAAGCCGAAATCACACACATGGATCAGCGCCATGGCCCCCAGAAACCGTTTTTCTTCCGCAGATTTTGCTTCCTGAATATCTGTCAGGAATGTCTGCAGGGTAGCAATTTCTGACTGCCAGCCCGTTTTGGTGGTGGGCAGCGGGCCTTCTGCCAAAAATTCTTTTGCTTTTTGCTGGATCACGGGACCAATGCCTTGTGTATCCTTCACAACATAGCCCTCGTCCAGCATGACGTTGATGAAGGCGACAGATTTGTTTTCGCGCACAATCTGGTCATGGTAATGCAAGGAGGCAAAATCGTGAATATTTGTATCCACCATCATAATACGGGGCTTGCCCTCTTCCATCACGGTGCCGACATCTTCCATGGAAAAAATTTGTGTGGCCGCTTTGAAGCCGCCCTTCTCCAGATCTTTATACACTATCACCAGGTCAACATCCGATGAGGCAATCGGCTGATAGCTGCCGTTTTTCATGGCGCGACCAAAAGAGCCTGCCATGACGACCAGATCGGCATGGGGATGATGTTTATCAAGCCATGGCTTGATAAATTTTTCGACAAAATCCTGCGCCTGCTGCATGAGCGTCTCTCCTGCTACGAACTGTATATATATAATTGTGTGTGCGGCACATTACCAAGGCACAGGATTCGGGTAAAGCAGCGATCGGCCCGCCTTACGTCTGACGGCAAAAACGCAATCACCTTTCAACATTACGGCAAAAGAAAAGGGCCAGTATAAATACTGACCCTTTAAATATTGCTCTGCAGCGAATGATTAGCTACAGGAGCCTTCTTTTTTGTCCGAGCAGGAGCCTTCCGCTTTATCTGTCGAGCAAGAGCCTTCTTTGGCTGCTTTGTCAGCAGAGCAGGAACCTTCTTCTTTTTTCTCGGTTGCTTCGGTATTTTCTGTTGCGTTTGTCATGGTCTATACCTCCTTTGTTCGGGGTTAAAACGCTCTGACGAAACGGCGGACCGTTTTTTTAATTTTTAAATTCATCAGAGGTATTAATTATCTAGGCCGCAGCATCAGACTGTCAACCAGCCGCACGCGCCTGCATTTGATTACATCAAATATAAGCATTTAAAACAGAGGGCTAAGCCCAAACCCCGTAACTGCGTTTCTTGCCATATATAAAGGCGCAGAAAATTATGGCTTTGGCTTTGGCTCGACCGGGTTGTTTTTGAACGGCTTCAGGGATGCTTTGACCACATCCATTTTCTCGCTACCGACCGCACAAATTGTATCTGCACCGCCGTAGTAGACATAGAGGTTGCCCTTATCAATCAAGGCACCGCAGGGGAAAACCACGTTGTTCACATCGCCGCTTATCTCGTAATCCGCTTCCGGCTTTAAAGAAGGCGCTTCGGTTTTAGAGATAATTCTTTTCGGATCATTCTTGTCCAGCAGCATCAAGCTGATCGTCCATTTAAAATCATCCGAAATGCTTGAATACACCAACAACAAACCTTCATCCGTTTCAATCGGCGGCGCACCTGGTTCAATACCATGCGCTTCATAGCCGTTGTTTTGCGGGCCGAGCAACTGGTCTTTTTCAATATCCTGCGTTGCCCAGAATTTTTTCCAGGCATCGGGGTTTTCAAAATCCTTGGGTGCGCCGGACATCATCGTGCGCTCCACGCCGGCTTCGTCCTTCCACATCAGGTGAACGTTGCCACCGCTCTCAAACAACACGCCGGCTTTGCTACGGCGGTCAGGGCCGATCACACCATGTTTTTTAAAGCTGCGAAAATCTTTGGTGCTGGCCATGGCAATGCGGATGCCATCATCCGCATCGGGCTGGGCCAAACCTTTGGCAATGGATGTATAGAGAATGTAGTACGTATCGCCAATTTTGGTCACACGCGGATCTTCCAATCCAAACTTGTCAAAAGCCTGATCCGGCTTCAGCGCTTCGGGATTGACGAGCTGAAAACCTTTATCCGGCTCCCGTCCTTCCCACAGGCTGATATGCGATGTGTAATTGTCATCAAACTGGTTGACCGTGCCTATTTTCTGATAGCCCTTGGGCACAGAACGTACCAGCATGACAAACCGGCCATCTTCATGCATCGCGGCCCCTGGGTTGAACGTGGCACCGAGGTTTCCTTCGGGCTTAACGACAATGCCGTGGCGTTGCATATGAGGATCCTTGTGTTATTGACAGTTTAAAATCACGTTTGTGTGGCCGTGCGTGGTCTTGACCACATTGGCAATGCAATCTTTCTCACCCTCGGCGGTTTTGATTTTGACCTCATAGCTGCCTTTGGGCAAGTCATAGAATTCTTTTGGAATAGTCATCTCACGCACGTTCATGCCAAATTGACTGTTCAAAAGCTCAATTGTTTCAGCTTTTCTTTGGTCTTCCGGCTTGTGACGCTGTTCCATTTCTTCACAACCACCCAATGCGAAGACCAGGGGAAGCGCCACAGTCGCCAAAAATGCTTTTTTCATCAAAAAACCTTTCTTTTCAAGAAGAAACCCATATATCGATGCCGTTGCGGTATTATAGCACCGCTTATATTTTTATGTCAACACAAAATCCTCCCCCTGTCAAAAACAGATTCGCGCTATAATATGATTGTCATGGACACACTCTCACATAGCCTTTCGGGCCGCCGCATTCTGCTGATCATTTCCGGCGGCATTGCTGCATATAAAAGCCTCGACCTTATCCGCCGCCTGCGTGAACGCGGGGCGGATACCCGCTGTATCCTCACATCAGGCGGTGCGCAGTTTATCACCCCCTTATCTGTCGGTGCACTATCGGAAAACAAAGTTTACACAGACCTCTTCTCCCTCACGGATGAGCAAGAGATGGGCCATATCCGCCTGGCACGGGATTGCGATCTTGTGCTTGTGGCACCTGCCACCGCAAACATTATGGCGCGGGCCGCACATGGGCTGGCGGATGATTTAGCCTCCACCGTTTTACTGGCCACCGACAAACCTGTGATGATGGCCCCTGCCATGAACCCCGTCATGTGGTCCAACAAGGCCACACAAGACAACATCACAACACTGAAAAAACGCGGTATTCATTTGATAGACCCTGCCACAGGCGATATGGCCTGCGGTGAAAACGGTGCGGGACGCTTGCCCGATGTGATGGAGATTGTCGAAGCCGTCACCCTTTTTTTTAACCAGACGGCACCTTTGCGCGGACTGAAAGCACTGGTCACCAGTGGCCCTACGCATGAACCGCTGGACCCTGTCAGATTTTTAGGCAACCTTTCTTCCGGCAAGCAAGGCCATGCCATTGCTTCTGCACTTTTTGCAGCAGGTGCTGATGTCACGCTCATCAGCGGGCCCGTACAAGAACCAGCCCCCGCACATGTCAACTTGGTGCGTGTAACGACAGCGGAAGAAATGCTGGCAGCAACATTAAAATGCCTGCCCGTTGATATTGCTGTTTGCGCCGCTGCCGTGGCCGATTACCGTCCGGCCGAGGCCGCCCAGGGTAAAATCAAAAAAAGCGGGCATGACGGCATGACACTGCAACTGGTGCAAAACCCTGATATTTTGCATACCATTGCCCATAGCAACCAGCGCCCCGATCTTGTCATCGGCTTTGCAGCCGAAACGGATGCTTCCATCGACAAGGCGCAAGAGAAACTTGCCCGCAAAGGCTGCGACTGGCTGATCCTCAACGATGTTGGCCATGGCCGTGTTTTCGGCGAAGACAGAAACACCGTGACTTTATTGAAACGTCAAAACGATGGTGCTATTGTCGCAGATGCATGGCCTGCCATGGCCAAGCAAGATGTAGCCCGCAGATTGACAGACCAGATCGTGATCGCCTGCGGCCTTTAAAAAATAATTCATTACGACATCCAGCCCTTTTCACGATCCACGTAAATGCGGAACCACAGCTCCAGCATCAGCAACGCGAAAACCTGCCGCACATACAAAACATCTTCGGTGCGCGCATTTACCAAAAGGTTGCGCACCCCCTCCCAAGCAAAAAGGCCACGGCGTTTGACGCTCGCTTCGGACAGGCAGGTATCAATCATTTCACGCAGCGGCTGTGTTGTCATCATGTGGGCCAAAGGCAAAGCACCCGAACGATACGATCTTTCAGGAAGGCCGGGCGCATTTGCCTGCAAATAATTCCGCACCAGAATTTTACCACGCCCTTGATGGAATTTTAAATGATCAGGCACACCGATCATAAATTCAACCAAAGGATGGTCCATAAACGGTGCATAAGCCTCCACAGAAGACAACATTGACATGCGGTCAAGCCGCAGAAGCGTATTGTCTTGCAATGAAAAATCTTTTTGCAAAGACAACATGGCTGATATCATGGAGGGCCACTGATCTGAATCTTTCTGCAAATAAATAAACCGTTCCATTACCGGTGACATCGTCTCGGCATAAAGCTGTGATTTATCCTGCGCATCAAAAAGCGCGATCAGTGCGTTCCAGCGACGCGATGGTGTGCCGCTGCGCATTTCTTCCATAAAAGACAGATAACGCTGTCGGCAACGTGGGCCTATTTTGCCAACGCTGTCATATTTCCTGTCAAACCAGTCCAACGGCATCAATTTCACATACTGGCAATAGATACCATAGAAAATTTGCGGGATTGAATGGCTTTCAATAAACACTTTATGCGCCGTGGTCCCACCCAGTAAATCACTTGCCCCTGCCCCCGTGAGGATAGATGATGTTTCCTGCTTTGCCTGCTTCATCAGCAAATGCTTAACAACAACATCCGCATCGGCCAACGGTTCATCCATAGCCCAGACAATTTCAGGCAATTTTTCCATGTCAGACGGATGGCAGATAACATCGTGGTGCCGTGTTCCCAAACGGCTGGCAATCGACTGGGCCTCACCAAGCGAGGTGGTGTCATCGGCAAAGCCAATACCAAAGCTTGAAACGCTCCTGCCCTGTTTGATCATGGCATGGGCAATCGCTGTTTCTTCAATCTGACCGCTTAAAATCACACCGGGATGATCACTGCCAGCCAGATTGACGTGCACAGCATCTTCGAAAAGCGCATTAAAGCGGCCTTGGAAATCGGCGTCCGACTGCAAATCGGCATCCGGCACCATATAGCTGTCCCACTGCCAATAAGGCTCTATCATCACATGCAGCCCGGGATTCCAGATCAAACGATGGCCCGCAGGCAGTTTATGAATACCTTTAAACAAGCTTTGTGGTCCGGGGCTATAGCCAAGGGACATAAACGCATCAACACCCACCATATCCGGCGTTACCTGTACGGCTGGATGTTCCAGCAGGGATTTAATTTCCGACGCAAATACAAACGATCCGGCGCGTGTGGTTGTGTAATACAGCGGCTCCTCGCCCATGCGATCACGCGCCAGAAAAACCAGATCTTTCAGCGTATCATGCACAGCCACCACAAATTTGCCGCGCAGATGATTGCAAAGGTTCACACCATAGGCATCGTACAACAGCAAAAGCAATTCGCCCACGCTGTCATTTCTAAATTGAACACCTTTTTTTGAAAGCTCGTCACGCAAAGGACCGTAATTGCTGATACGGCCCGCAAAAACGACGGCAACTGTTTCATCCGCGCTGTATGCGGGGAAACCTGCGGTGGCAGATGCAGTATCCCGCACCCCCATAAAAACAGGATTGGCAAGGTAAAAAACCTCCCCGTCACGTCCGCGATGCGCCAGTTTACGCACCATGGCCTGAATCACTTCAGGCGTTTGCGCTGTTCCGAAATAGCCGGCAATCCCTGCCATAGACTTGTATCTCCCTGATAGCTTACTGCGTATGCGATGACTGCTCTGTCAGCTACCGACTTCACGTAAACGATCCCCCTCCTGCCCTGTCACGGCAGGGGGCGGCGTTATTTTAACGACTGTAATCTGATTCCGCTGCTTTTTCAAAACATCAAAACGGAAACCGTAAAATGTAAAGGATTGCCCCACACTGGGAATACGCTGTGCCTCAAACAAAATAAGACCTGCAACCGTTGCATAATCTTCGTCAGGCAGCATATCCCATGATAAATCACGCTTCAGTTCGCGTATGGTTACCTTGCCATCCACCACATAACTGCCATCTGCCTGCGGACGCACGCCTGCCACGGCAATATCATGTTCATCATCAATCTGGCCGACAATCTCTTCCAGAATGTCCTCCAGCGTGACAACGCCAATCAAAGAACCATATTCATCCACCATGATGGCAAAATGCTCGCGGCGACGGCGGAATTCCTGTAGCTGATCAAACAATGTTGCAGATTCTGGAATAAACCATGGCTCCATCATCGCGCGTGACAAATCAAGCTTGCTGACATCCCCGCCGCACAAGCGCAGTTCCTGCAACAACAATTTTGTATGCACGACACCAATGATATTATCCGGACTTTCCCGCCAGACAGGCAAACGCGTAAATGAACTGTGCATCACATCATCAACGATTTTTTCAAGCGGTTGATCCGCATTAATCATGCGCACATTTTTACGGTGCACCATAATTTTTTCAACATTCACATCGGCCAGATCCAAGATGGAACGCAACATGGCACGCTTTTCCTGCCCCTCGCCGCTTTCATCTTCGTCATCTTCTTCAAGCAGGTCGATCGCTCCGCGCAGTTCTTCTTCCTGTGCCGCAAACGTATGTACATTATGCTTCACACCAAACAGGCGAAACACACCGTTCACCAAACGCGAAATTTCACGGGTGACCGGTGAAAAAATCGCCACGATCAGCGCCACAAGCGGCGCCACCATCAATGCCACACGGTCTGTGTGCAGCAACGCATAGGTTTTCGGCATGACTTCTGCAAAAATCAACACCAGAAAAGTCACACCCAGTGTGGCATAGGCAATCCCCGCTTCTCCAAACAATTTGATCAATACCGATGTTGCTAGCGCGGAAGCAAAAATATTCACCAGATTATTGCCCAGCAGCAGGCCGCCAATCAGGCTCTCTTTATTCTCGCGCAGGCGGTTCACAATCTTCGCACGCGGATTGCCGTCATTTTCCAATTTGTGCATACGTGCACGCGATGCGGCTGTCAAAGCCGTTTCCGATCCCGAAAAAAAACCGGAACAGACCAGCAGCACAAAAAACAATACCAGTTCCGTTAGAAAGTCGCCCACATCACCCGTCATGTATTGCACTCCGTCATGGATTTCAGGAAGGAAAGAACAGCTGCCCCCTCCACATCCGGCTGGACAAAAGCCCTGCCGATCCCTTTCATTAAAATAAGCGTCATTTTACCGCCAACTGATTTTTTATCGTTCTGCATGGCGGATAAAATATCACCAGCAGCCGCCGTAAATGGCGGAGATGTCATCATTCCAACGGCTGTCAGATGCGCCTTGATACGGGCAACATCTCCGGGCGGGCATAGGCCCTGCTGCGCCGAAAAAGCAGCCGCCCAATAAAGCCCGATGCTAACCGCTTCGCCATGCAGCAAGCGGCCATCAAAACCGCCCAGTTTTTCCAGCGCATGGGCAAAGGTATGGCCCAAATTCAAAAGGGCACGAATGTCTTTTTGTTCACGCTCGTCATCGGCCACAATTTCTGCTTTTGCGGTACAGCTGATGGCAATCGCCTCTGCCTGTGCGACCGCATCGCCCGCCAACAGCGCCGCCACATTTTCATCCAGCCATTCAAAGAAAGACGGTCTGTTGATCAGGGCGTATTTAACAACCTCGGCATAGCCTGCGCGCATTTCACGCGGGGGCAAGGTTTGCAGCACCTGCGTATCAATCAAAACACTGCGTGGCTGATAAAAAGACCCCACCAGATTTTTACCGCGCGCTGTATTGATTGCGGTTTTTCCGCCCACAGCACTATCCACTTGCGCCAGCAGTGTTGTCGGCACCTGCACAAACGGTACCCCGCGCATCAAAACAGATGCGGCAAATCCTGTAATATCGCCCACCACACCGCCGCCAAACGCAATCAGCGCCGCATGACGGTCCAGGCCGCGTTCCAGCGCCTGATCAATAATATATTGCAGGTGGTAAAAATCTTTTGTGGCTTCACCCGGCGGCAAAACAATCGGCGCTGTCAGAGAGCACCCGGCGGTTTCCATACTTTTTGTCAATTTGAGTATATGGGGCAGTGCTGCCACGTGACTATCTGTCACCACACAATATTTTTGTGCGCGCAGGGTATGGGCAATAATGCGGCCTGCATCTGCCAAAACATCCACACCTATTATAATGTCATAGGCACGGTCGCTGCCGGGCATAACACCTACTGTTTTATGGCTCATTGTCCTTTTCTCCACGCACCGCGCTGTATATTAGAGTTTACCGAGATCCACCAGCTCTTTACGGATCCGCCGCGCCATGGTCTGGGGCGTTTGCTTGTCTGTCACCAACACAATATCCGCTTCGGCATAGAGGGGATAGCGCGCATCCATCAATGCCTGCAACTTCGCTTCACGGTCCACACCTTGCAGCAACGGGCGGTGCTGGGTGCGCTTGGTCCGGCTGACGAGTGTTTCAATATCTGCCTTGAGCCAGACAGAAACAGACTTTTCCTTCACGGCCGCGCGAATATCCGGCTGTACAAAAGCCCCGCCACCCGATGCCAGCACAATCGGCTTACCAGACAAAAGCCGCGTCATAACGCGCTTCTCACCTTTTCTGAACTCTTGTTCGCCATAAGTGGCGAAAATTTCGGGAATAGACATGCCTGCGGCTTTTTCGATTTCACGATCCGCATCAACAAAAGGCATATCCAGCAATTTGGCCAGCTCTGCACCAACGCGGCTCTTGCCCGCCCCCATCAGTCCGACCAATACGATTATCGGCATGTTTATTGCCATTTTTCTTTGTTATTCCAGTAGCTTAATCTCTCACCTTCTGCCCGCGAAAGCAAGGGGAAGCGAAACAATTTTCGTTATGAAAAAATAGATTGACTTATGTATAGCCGCCATGTAAACATTCATTTGCTTTATGGTATATGCCATGTTTTGCCCATGAAATCACAAAAACTGTGGTTTTATTGATAAAACTGGGATGCCGGAGCGGCAGACAACCAAATATGTTGAAATCACACCATCGATTGATGCATATTTGCAAAGCATGAAAAATGCGCTGCTGAAAAAAAAGGAGTCACAGCAATGATATCGAAACTGATGACATCTCTTGTTTTTCTCGCGTTCATCTTTGCAGTCGGTGGGTTCGCCGTTTTGGCCGTCTGGGACGTACCTGTCCCCCAGATGCCTGTAGAGAAAACGCTTGATAGCAGCAAGTTCCTATCCCGGAACATCTGATTATTCTTTGTTTTCTGTACCTACGGGACTCCACAACTGGCATGTTGCCCGCACGAATCATTTCGGAAAAGAAAGATTCGGACGGGATACAGGACGTACCATGACCGCTAACACGCTCATATAATGTCACTTTTGAGCATTAGGCGATCAGCGTTAAGCCGCAGACGGAATATTGAAGAAAAACGTGAAAATTCCATAAGTTACGGTCAAATACTTGAGTTGTGACCTTAAGTTTCAGGAATACTAAAAATAAATTTTCACATATTCCCTCTTGCTTTTCCCTTGTGGATGCGGCTTTATGTCTTAAAGTTCACTTGTTACGGAGGCGTACAACCCAAATAAGCTAATATCTTCAATGGCAATTGAGTTGTACTCAGAAACTTTACAAAGGAGAAATACACAATGGCTCGTCCAGGTCGTCCAAGAATGCCCAAAGCACCCCTTCCCGGGAGTGTAGAGGCATTTCTCGATATGCTCATCGCTGAACGCGGTGCTGCTCTTAATACACGTCATGCTTATGAACGTGATCTCGCGGATGTTTGTTCCTTCCTGAAAAAACAGGGCAAGGAAATTGATACCGCGACCACGATCGACCTCAAATCCTATCTCACCGAACTTGGCGATCGCGAGAACGCCAAGAGCAAAGGTGGCGGTAAAACAGCCGTGCGCACAATTGCACGCCGTATTTCTGCCCTGCGCCAGTTTTTCGGTTTCCTGGTTTCCGAAGGCAAACGCTCGGATGATCCGACGTCCACCATCGAAAGCCCGAAACAAACACGTACACTTCCCAAGATCCTGAGCGAAGATGAGGTTACAGTCCTGATCACAACCGCACAGAAACAAGGCGGCCCGGAAAGCACCCGTCTTGTTGCCCTGCTCGAGATTCTCTATGCAACAGGCCTGCGCGTTTCCGAACTCGTTGGTCTGCCTCTCACCGCCATTGGTCCCGAAAGCCGTTATCTGACGGTTGAAGGCAAAGGTGGCCGTGAGCGCATGGCACCTCTCTCTGAGCCGGCACAAAAAGCGATGAAGGCTTACATGGACATTCGTACGAAGTTCCTGATGCCCGATCGCGCCGAGTCACAAAGCAAGTGGCTGTTCCCCTCCCGTACTTCGGAGTCTGGCCACCTGACCCGTCAGCGTTTTGCGCAATTACTGAAAGAGCTGTCCCGCAATGCCGGTATTGATCCGGAACGCGTCAGCCCCCACGTACTGCGCCACGCTTTCGCAACCCACCTGCTCAAGCACGGTGCGGACCTGCGTTCGGTTCAGAAAATGCTTGGTCATGCTGACATCGCGACAACCCAAATCTACACGCAGGTTGTTGGCGATCAGATGAAAGAAGCAGCTGAAAAGCACCCGCTTGCTCAAAAAGTGAACGGCTAATAATAAAATTACGTACCGCTGCCTGTTCCGGGGCATGTATGTAAACCGATCTGAGAAAGGACGCTTTTATTGCAAAAGCGTCCTTTTTCTATATATACTCACGCTCTTGATCACCCAAAGAGGATGCTATGGTCTACCATCTGGAATTTGAAAAACCCATCGTCGAGCTGGAAGCAAAAATTGCCGAGCTCAAGAACATGGACAACAACGTCGATCTGCAAGACGAGATTACGCGCATTCAGGAGAAATCCGAGCGCATCTTGATCCAGACCTATTCCAAACTGGCACCCGAGCAAAAAGTACAAGTGGCCCGCCACCCCAACCGTCCGCACTTTTTGGACTATACCCGTCGGTTGATTGAAGATTTCACACCGCTGGCCGGTGACCGTTACTTTGGTGAAGATGCAGCCTTGCTGGGCGGTCTGGGCCGTTTCCGCGGACAATCTTGCGTGGTGATGGGGCAGGAAAAAGGCTTTGATACCCAAAGCCGCATTCACCACAACTTCGGCATGACCAAACCCGAAGGTTACCGCAAAGCGCAACGCCTGATGGCCATGGCAGACCAATTCAAACTGCCGATCATTACGTTGGTCGATACGGCGGGTGCGTTCCCCGGCATTGAAGCCGAAGAACGCGGCCAATCCGAAGCCATTGCCAAATCCATTGAATCCTGCCTGCGCGCGCAAGTGCCTATTGTTTCTACCATTATTGGTGAAGGTGGATCTGGTGGTGCCATTGCGATTGCCACGGCAGACCGTGTGCAAATGCTGGAACATTCTATTTACAGCGTTATTTCACCGGAAGGCTGCGCATCTATTTTGTGGCGCTCCGCCGAATTTTCAAAAGATGCCGCGCGCGCCCTAAAGCTGACCGCGCAGGACCTGAAACAACTGGCGATTATCGATACCATTATCGAAGAACCCATGGGGGGCGCGCACCGCGAACCGGAACGCACCATTGATGTCGTTGGCGATTACATTGAAAAAGCGCTCAATGAATTACGCACACTGGATGGCCCCACTTTGAAAAACCGCCGCCACCAGAAATTCCTGGAAATGGGCCACACGCTCTAAAACCTAAATATGGTCAGGTTATCGGGATTTGCCTGTTTCGTGCATCTTATCAAGCACAATACGCACAGGCGCTCCCAAGCGGTATACCGCAGGCTGTGCATGTATCGCCCAATCCAGCACCGTTGCCGTAACGGGTGCCAGGGCACGCGCTTCTGACAGGTAGCGTTTATACCCACCCTCTGTATAGGGATTGGGCATAAAATGCGGAATGACCAGAACACCTGCCGCAAAAACACCGGTTAGCGCAAATTGCGCGACAGGCCGCAGCGCCAGCGGCAATATTTTACGGCGCATAAGCTGTACCAAAAACTTGCGCACGAGAACCACCCACCAGCGGAACATGGTCAAAATCACAACCGTCAGGGAAATGATAAGCGAAATAGCCGGTATATAAACAGCCCGGGCATAATCCTTGCCCTTCTCTGCCAGTTCTTCGCCATTGGCGTATAATTTTTGCTCGCCCTCAATATCGCCAAGCATTTTATCCAGCATCTTGCGGTATTGCGGCAAAATAACCGTCTGAAAGAATTTTTCCGGCGTCATCAGCAAAGCCGACATCGGCGGCAACGGCGGCGTGCCTGTCGCTTCCAGAAACTTGTCTACAGACAGGCCTGGCGGTAACTTGTCACCGAATTGCTTTTGCCACTTGCGGCGAACTTCCTGCATCATCAGATTTTCAACCGCCGCCTGAAACGAATGACGGTCATACGTCCAGTTCGCGGGCAGCATAAACGTCGGGGCATTTAACTTTTCATGCACATGCGCTTCAATCCGGTTGCGGAGCTGTAATTGTGTCGGGAAAGCCGCCACAAATTCTTCCTTGGTCCTGAGATTAGGCGGATAACCACCTGATGCCGTAACAAACTCGCGCTCGGCTTCCGACTTTGCCCGCGCCAGCACGGGATCATCATTCAGATTAACCCCCGCAGGGCATTTCACCCGCCGGCATTTATCGGCAAGCCAGCGTTTATAAGGCAACAAGCGCGATGCAAGCTCCATTGCCGATGCGCTTAATGACTGCTGGTACTGCCGCACCCCAGCCTGATATTGCCGCCAGCCGATTTCAAGCTCTTTATCAATTTCTTTGGCCACTTTTTCGGATTCAACGCGCAACGCCTCTTGCGACATCGCCGTGGCAAACATATCGGACGCTGCACGGTAGGGTTCGTATACTTTTTTCAAAAACTCCTGCTCAAACTTGTCACGTTCTTCCTGAACTTTGTTTTTATATTCTTCGTACATTTTCTTGGGCGGGAACCAGATACCGCGCGCGGCCACGCTATTCACCATTTTTTCGCGGTTTTCATTCATGTCCTGACGAATACCGTCGGGGCTCAGCATCCAGATACTGCCCAGAATAATACGGGCGGATTTAACGCTGTCCTGCTCCTTCTCCGCATCACACAATTCCAAATCTGTCAGGTTGATGGTGCAATCCTCTAAAACAGCCCGCAGCATCAGCACATAGCGTGCATTCACGCGCTGCTCCCATGTTGTGCGCTCAATCAGGGATTGTTCAATCAGAAGTTTTTGCCCCAGAAAAATTGCCGGCCAGACCATTAAAAACAAGCTGGCAATGGTGACAAAGGCATTCTTGTGGCTGCCCATCAACAAGCCATACCACAGGCCCAAAAGCGGCAGCATCGCCAACAACATATCACCGGGTTCCGGGTTAACCGCGAGCAAAATCCCGCCGGACTGGGAACCTAAAATTCCCTGTAGAAGGATCAGCAGCATCGGCAGGAAAGACAGTGCGGCCACGCCCATAAATATAGTACGCAATTTACCCGTCACATGAAAACCTGTGCGCGCAAAAAAACCAAGGACAAGCAAAAAGCACCCGCAGCCGGAAACCGAGCGCCCGAATACCTGTAAACTTTCAATCTCCGCCGGGTCAGACCTGACGCTGCCTGCCACATCCAGCAAAGACATGTTAAATTCAATTTCAGCAATCAGGTAAATGAGACTGAGGATAAACAGCATCATATCCGGCCAGCCCGCTTTGCGGGGTGGCGGTTTTGCGCCGGCTTGCCCGACGGTCTTTTTAGATTTCTTTCTAAACGGAGCTCCGGCAGATGCCGATGTGCCGTCCATACCCGGCGGCCGTGGCCCGGCTTTCAGCGGGGCATCGGATACAGCAGTCACGATGGGTCCAGACGTTTCCTCCATGCCTTATATTTTAGCACGGAGACAAAAGCCTGATACAGGTACTTTCCGGCTTTATGCTGTTATTTTATGTAGTGCGTCCGTCACGCTATCCGCAACCGATGCGGGCATACCCGTTCTCAAATGCCGCTGCACCCGCCCCACTTGCTGGTTGGTTTTGGCCACCGTACGATAATATTCCATCAGAAACACACGCAATGCTGCGGTAAACGAGGCCCCCGGGTCCTTCAAATCATGCACAGCGCCGCATAAATCATGGATAGAACACCCCTCGATGGCGGAAATTTCTTTCAGGGCATCCCACATCTCCGGTTCCAGTCGAATGCTGGTGCGGCGGTCGTGAATACGCACGTTTTTACTAATAAGCGCACCTTGCGGAGATGTTTTCTTTATCCCGGCTCGCGGGACGTCTGCTGTTTGTACGGAAAATGTATCTGACATAAAAATCCCCCTTAAATATCGATGCGGCAAATTCCAGCCCCTTGGCGGTGCCAGAAAAAGACTAGAATACCGCTCCCCTTATTACAACTATAAATTGAATTTATTAAAAAACACACAACATATGAGTGTATATCACCCCTGTGCGACATGCCCGCATACCCGGTTATGTACCCAAGGATTGCAAAGCATTATTGAAATATAACCGCAACAGGCCCAGGCAAGATCAAGCCTGAACGGTTCTATTCTGCGCCCATACGCAAATATCCGCAGTCTGCAGCAAAAGTTTACACATAAATGCGGCCGGATCGCTTGTTTTCAGTACTCAGGAAGCCCATAATTTCAGAATGTGGAGCTTTAAAGGACGATCATTTCTGCACGGATTGAAAGATCACAGGGAAACATCCCCCGTGGTCCGCAAGGGATGCGATGTGCCGGGATGCGAACATCTGGGCGAGTACCGCGCCCCCAAATCCCGGTATGACCTTAGGGATTATTACTGGTTTTGCCTCGACCATGTGCGTGAATACAATAATAACTGGGATTTTTTTAAAGGCATGAGCCCCGGTGAAATTGAACAGCACATGAAAAAAGCCATTGTCGGTGACCGCCCCACATGGCGAATGACGCAGGCAGGCTTTAACGAAGAACGCGTGAAACAGGACATTTACGACCATTTTATGTGCGGCGACAGTGCTTTTGGCGATTTTGCCGCCGAAGGCGAGGCCGACGGAAGAGCAAAAGAAGAAGCCCGCATTAATGTGGGTGTCCTGCCCCATCCAACGGTGGAGGCACTCTCTGTCCTTGATTTACAACCACCTGTAACCTGGAATGAAGTGAAAACAAGGTATAAATCCCTTGCCAAAAGATACCATCCTGATACCAACAAAGAGAGCGGCGCGGAAGAACAGCTCAAAAAAATCAACCTCGCCTATACCATTCTCAAACTATCCTACCAAACCTACAGCCAACTGGATGAAAGATAAAAACATGACCGCCAGCGCGCATAAAAATATTCCCGATATCATGGTTTCTGTCCGCCAATTGTTTGCGATTGATTCCGATCTGCAAGTACCTGCCTTTTCGCAGCGCACTGATAAAGTACCGGATCTGGACGAAGCCTATATTTTTGACAAAAACACAACGCTGTCCATTCTGGCGGGCTTTGCGCATAACAAACGCGTCATGATTCAGGGCTATCACGGCACTGGAAAATCAACCCATATCGAGCAGGTCGCCGCGCGCCTGAACTGGCCTTGCGTGCGCGTCAACCTTGACAGTCATGTCAGCCGGATTGACCTTATCGGCAAAGATGTTATCACGCTCAAAGATGGCAAACAGGTGACCGAATTCAAAGAAGGTATTCTGCCCTGGGCACTGAAGAACCCTGTGGCCATTGTGTTTGATGAATACGATGCCGGCCGGCCTGATGTGATGTTCGTCATCCAGCGTATTTTGGAAGCCGAAGGCAAGCTGACCTTGCTCGACCAGAACGAAGTCATCAAACCGCACCCCGCCTTTCGTATTTTTGCCACGGCCAATACCATTGGCCTTGGCGACACCACGGGGCTTTACCATGGTACGCAACAAATCAACCAGGGCCAGATGGACCGCTGGAACATTGTCGCGGCCCTCAATTATCTGCCACCGGAACAGGAAATTGATATCGTCTTGGCCCGCGTGCCGTTTTACAAAACAGACGAAGGCAAAAAAACGATTTCCTCTATGGTGCGCATGGCGGGCTTGACACGCAAGGGCTTTATGGCGGGCGACCTTTCAACCGTTATGTCTCCACGCACTGTCATTAACTGGGCCGAGAATACGCAGATTGTCGAAGACCTCGATTTCGCCTTCACCCTCACCTTCCTCAACAAGTGTGACGAGCTGGAACGCGCCATTGTGTCCGAATACTATCAGCGTTGCTTTGACCGTGCGCTGTTAAAGACCGGTGAATAAGCCCGTATGACGGATAACAACGACCCCATTGAAAACTTCAAACATGCGACGCAATCTACCGCGCGCGCATTGTCGGGGCGTGAGGATCTGGATGTCAGCTTCAGCGGGCATGTGGCAGAGATGGGCGACAATGCCCTGCGCCTGCCCGCACTGCCCCGTTCTTTGAGCGAAGCGGATGCGCAATTCATTCGTGGCATTGCTGATACTTTTGCGCTGCGGCTGCATTATCACGATGACGTTCTGCACAAACGCCTGCAACCGCAAGACCCGCAGGCCGCCGCCGTTTATAACGCACTGGAAGATGCACGGATCGAGGCGATCGGCACCACAGATTACCCGGGCGTTGCCGCCAATATTGAATCCACGCTAAAGCGTGAAGCGAAAAAACAACGGCTCGACCTTGTCAAAAGCATGGACGATGCGCCGCTTTCAGAAGCGCTCCGATTTTTGTCACGCCAACACTTTACGGGACGTACCGTGCCCAAAGAAGCTGCCAAAACAGTCAAAGTCTGGCAAGACTGGCTGACAGACCATCTGGGCGATGATGGCTTACAGGAGCTTAAAAAGGCACTGACAGATCAAGAAGCTTTCGCCAAACTATCGCACAGGCTGATCGACCAGATGGAAATGCCCTCGGCCCCCGCCGATGCGCCCCCCGCCCCCGCAGAAGACAACGGCGAAAGCGAAGACGAGCAAAAAGCCCATGGCACCGATACACAAGATCAAGACGGCGGCGAACAACAAACGCCGCCCCCCAGCGGTGCGCAAGATATGGAAGCCGGCGAGCCCGGTGACCAGGATGCCGATAACGTCAGCGCGCATGAGCTGCAGGATGATGACAGCGATGCCGGTGCCGATGAAGAAAACGCCCGCAGAAATGCGCCGCAGGACCACAGCGGTCATGGCCCGCATACGGACTATAAAATATACACCACCCAGTTTGATGAAACTGTACTGGCAAAAGATTTATGTGATCCGGAAGAATTGCAAAAACTGCGCAAGATGCTGGACAAACAGCTGACGCATTTGCAGGGCCTCATCACCCGCCTTGCCAACAAATTGCAACGCAAGCTAATGGCCCAGCAAACACGGTCGTGGCAATTTGATCTGGAAGAAGGCATTCTGGACAGTGCCCGTTTGTCGCGCGTTGTTGTCAACCCGCTGTTCCCCGTCAGTTACAAGCAGGAAAGCGAAACCAAATTTCGCGACACGGTTGTGACCCTGTTGATTGACAATTCCGGCTCCATGCGCGGCCGCCCGATTACCATCGCCGCCATGTCCACCGATATTCTGGCGCGCACACTGGAGCGTTGCGGCGTAAAGGTCGAAATTCTGGGGTTTACGACACGTGCCTGGAAAGGCGGTTCATCGCGGGAGCGCTGGCTGTCCGATGGCAAACCGCCCTTACCGGGCCGCCTGAATGACCTGCGCCATATCGTATATAAATCAGCCGATAACCCGTGGCGGCATTGCCGTGCCAACCTTGGCCTGATGCTGCGTGAAGGATTGCTGAAAGAAAACATTGATGGCGAAGCCTTGCTTTGGGCATATGAGCGTTTGGCTGCCCGTCCCGAACAACGTAAAATTCTGATGGTTATTTCCGACGGTGCACCTGTAGATGATTCCACCCTGTCTGCCAACCAAGGCAGTTATCTGGAAGAACATTTGCGCCGCGTGATCCACTGGATTGAAAACCGCACACAGGTACAGCTTCTGGCAATCGGTATCGGCCATGATGTAACCCGCTATTACGAGCGCGCTGTTACGCTGGTGGACGCCGAAGAACTGGGTGGTGCGATCACAGAAAAACTGGCGGAACTTTTCGAAGAAAAACCGATCGGCAAAAAGCGCGCCCGCTAAACAAAACAAAGAAAACAGGACTAAAAACAATGGCTGACAACAAAGTATACAAACCCAAACCCATCAGTGGCTTCCCCGAATGGCTGCCCGAATACCGCGCGGTGGAACTGCAATGGCTGGATACCATTCGGGGCGTGTTTGAAAGCTACGGGTTTTGCAATATTGAAACACCATCGGTCGAAGAAATTGACGCGCTGAATGCCAAAGCAGGTGAAACCGAAAATGAAATTTACACCCTGACACGCCTGCAGGCAGAAGAAACCGATAAAAAAGACGCGCGCCTTGCCCTGCACTTTGACCTGACCGTGCCCATGGCCCGTTACGTGGCGCAGCACTTTGGCCAGCTGGTGTTTCCATTTAAGCGCTACCAGATGCAAAAATCCTGGCGCGGGGAGCGCCCGCAAAAAGGCCGCTACCGCGAATTCTATCAATGCGATATCGATGTTGTGAATATCGATGAACTGCCCCTGCACTTTGATGCCGAACTGCCTGCCGTTTTATTCGAAGCCTATCAGGCCTTGGATATCCCTCCTGTACAACTGCACATCAGCAACCGTAAAATCCTCATAGGATACATACAAGGGCTTGGCTTTAAAGACGAGCAAGTTCCTCTTATTACAAGTGCGCTAGATAAGTATGACAAAATTGGTCACCAAGGTGTTGCAAAGCTTATTTATCCCGTCACTCTGGACTTTTCCGGAAGCGACATAGAACAGAACAAAAAAGCTATTCAGGATTTTGAACAACACCTATCTGATAACTCGGCACCTAGAACAAAATACCCGGAGAAAATTGAACAGTTGCTCGCTTTCGTCAGCATCAAAACACCCGACAGCAGTTTTGTTGAACATGTCCAAGCGCTCGGCGTTTCGAATGACTTGATGCAGCAAGGCATTGATGAATTGAAATTCGTCACCGACAACCTCAAGCACCTGCACAATGGCGGTATGGTGGCAGACCTTGGCATTATCCGCGGCCTTGATTATTACACGGGCACCGTTTTAGAGGCGCGTTTCAAAGAAGGCCCTGCGCTGTCAATCGGTGGCGGCGGCCGCTACGATGATTTGGCAGGCTCTTTCATCAACCAGAAATTACCGGGCATTGGTGTATCTATCGGCCTAACCCGTTTGTTTGGCCTGTTGATGGACCAAGGCTATATCCAGCCAGGTGCCAAATCTCCCGCCGATATTCTGGTGGTATTGCCGGATGAAGACCGCCGCGCCGTTGCCACAGAAACCGCCCGTGCCTTGCGTGCCTGCGGCTATAAAGTAGAAATGTACCACCGCGCCGCCAAGGTCAAAAACCAGCTGGCCTATGCCGAGAAAAAGGGAATCGGTCATGTATGGTTCCCCCCCTTCAAAGACGGACAGCAACACGAGGTAAAAAATATGGAAAGCGGTACTCAACTTGAGGCCGATCCACAACACTGGCAACTCATCAAACCCACCGGATCAAAGGCTGTTTGATCATATCTGCGAGAGCGTGGTAGAATAAAACCTGCAGAATTTTTTTAAAATACGGAGTAATTCACCATGACATTTGGCAAGCGCGCATTGTTGCTGGCAGGCTTTGCCGCCTTCTTCATGTCTGCAGCTGCGGGGCAGGCACAGGCCAAATACACCTATATTCACAATGAAGGCGAATATAGCGTAGAACTGCCCGATGCCCCGAACGGGGAAACGATTTGGGCCGATCAGAAAAAAGAGATCCCCTATATCGAAAACCCGCCAAAGTTCGGATCCCTTGGTGAATACGCCACCCTTCACCGTGTTGATGCGGATACGGGTGATTTTTTCAAAGTAGACATCACCTTCTTGAAATCAGGTCCAGAATTTCTGGCCGGCACGACCAAAGAAAAATTGATGGAATATCTTGAAAAAGAATTCAAAGGCCGCCGCATGGAAAACCTGAAAAGCACTTATTCCGCCGGTTCAAAAACACTGAAATGGGCTTCTATGACAGGCTTTACAGTGGATGAAAAAAATAACCTGCTCTATCGTGCCGTTCACTTCCTGACAGGCCTTGAGACAATTTTGATTATCAAATCGGAATACACGGCCGAAAACAAAAACTATTCGGAAATGTACCAGCGCATGGCACAGTCTATTAAATTTACCGGCAAATAAACTCAGGCAGGGTCAGCCGTAAAGGCCTTTACCCGCTCAACCATTGAGAAAAATCCATTACGGCGGTTCGGGCTGAGGTGTTGATCGAGGCCCAGTTCAGCAAATGTTTTCTCGACATCCAAAGCGCTAATTTCCGCACGGGTTTTGGCGGCAAAAACAGCAAACAGAACGGCAATCAACCCGCGTACAATCTGTGCATCGCTATCGGCCAATATGCTTAGCCGTTCTTCTGAATCCCAGCCCAGAATCATCCAAACCTGGCTCATACATCCCCGGACTTTACTGGAATCGGTTTTCAACGCCTCCGGCATATCCGGCAAAGTGCCGCCAAGGTCGATCAGATACTTGTATCTGTCCTCCCAATCGTCCATTAAAGCGAAGTTATCCACAAGCTCATCTATATTCATATTCACGGGCAGGCCTTTTTTCTTGAGAATGGCAATAATATAATCTTATTTCTGCGTAAAGCTATAGTTGGCAATTGGCTTAACCTGTTCTATTCTAAAGGGTATAAAGAATAAAGTCGGTAGCCGACGAAAAAGAAGGGAAACGAAGTAATGAGCAAGACCGGTTCGGGGGATACCAAAAACACGCTGTACTGCTCTTTCTGCGGAAAGAGCCAGCATGAGGTCAGGAAACTGATCGCCGGCCCGAACGTATTCATTTGTAATGAATGCGTCGAGCTGTGCATGGATATCATCCAGGAAGAGGATAAAACCCAGCTGGTCAAATCCGGCAAGGGCATCCCCACCCCCAAAGAAATCAAAAAAGTTCTCGATGATTACGTCATCGGTCAGGACCGTGCCAAACGCGTTTTGGCTGTAGCTGTTCACAACCACTACAAACGTATTGATGAAGGTTTGATGAAAGGAAGCGAGATCGAGCTTTCCAAATCCAACATCATGCTGATCGGCCCGACAGGTTCAGGTAAAACGCTGCTGGCGCAAACGCTTGCCCGTATCATCGACGTACCTTTCACAATGACCGATGCCACCACGCTGACCGAAGCCGGTTATGTGGGTGAAGACGTTGAAAACATCGTTTTGAAACTTTTGCAAAACTGTGATTACAACATCGAGCGCGCGCAACGCGGTATTGTTTACATCGATGAGGTGGATAAAATCAGCCGCAAGTCTGACAACCCGTCCATCACGCGTGACGTATCGGGTGAAGGCGTTCAGCAAGCCCTGTTGAAACTGATGGAAGGCACACTTGCCTCCGTTCCGCCGCAAGGCGGCCGCAAACATCCGCAGCAGGAATTCCTGCAAGTAGATACGACGAACATTCTGTTCATCTGCGGTGGCGCTTTTGCGGGCCTTGATAAAATCATTTCCAACCGCGGCAAAAAAACCTCTATCGGTTTTGGCGCTGAGGTACGCGGTCCGGATGAACGTCGCTCCGGTGAAATCCTGCGCGAAGTACAAACAGAAGATCTGCTCAAATTCGGTCTGATCCCCGAGTTTGTGGGTCGCCTGCCGGTACTGGCAACGCTGGACGATCTGGATGAAACCACACTGGTATCCATCCTGACTGAGCCGAAAAATGCCCTGACAAAACAGTATGCCCGCCTGTTCGATATCGAAGGCGTGAAACTGACCTTCCAGGACGATGCCCTGCATGAAATCGCAAAACGCGCGATTGAACGCAACACCGGTGCACGTGGCCTGCGCTCGATCCTCGAGATCTTGTTGCTGGAAACCATGTTTGAATTGCCCGGCATGGAAGGCGCGGAAGAAATTGTGGTCAAAGCGGAAAACGTTGTGAACAACACAATGCCGATGATCATTTTCTCCGACAAGAAAAAGGCAAAAGACAAAGAAAGCAAAAAGAAAAAAGAGGAAGAAGATAAAGAAGACAAAGGAGATGACGCAGCCGCGGCATCTTAAAAACTTCCGCTTAATGCTTTCAGCCATCATAAAAAAGCCGCCCGGTCAAACGGGCGGTTTTTTTTATCGCCTGGGAATAGTATTTAGGTCGGGAACATCACAAAGACCGGCGCATCTGTGGCGAGCGACACACTGCCATGCCCTTTGTTTGATACACCAAGGCCAGAGAGTGGCGGCAGAACCAAATTACCGGCGCGATAATCACAATCACCATACAGCGTTATCATTGCACCTTCCAGCGCCATGACCGAGAAAACCCCTTCCACCACAATCAAATGATCCTCACCTGCCGGCAACATCACAGCGGCCACGTTGCCAAGCGGGCCATAGAGAACAGCCCGTGAAAACAAAGCACGCTGTTTCATCTCGGCCTGCAATGTGCCCAGAACGGCCAGCGCATGATCCATCCGGCTGCCCCAAAACCCTGCCAGATGTACATCATGCCAGACCCAGTTGCGAATGCCTGCAAACGTGAAGGCAAGGTCAGTTAAATCTTGGGAGTTTTTCACAAAGGATGGAATATCGCGCGGCTGAAAACCTGAATCACCATCCCCCGCCCATAAAAAAGCAGACGGCATTGCATGAATACCGCCATCGACCGCAATCACGGGCAAGCCTTTCACTTCTTCAGGCAAGGCCTGCGGCACAAAAGGTGCCGCACCGGCCAGTAAGATAGAGCCTGTCTTGGGATCATGCGCTGTAAAGTCCAGCGCGGTGCTCATGCTTCTTTTTTCGCAGCAAGTGCTGCGGCAATCATATCAGCACATTCCCAAAGAGCGGTTCCCAGTTCTTCGCTGGCACCTTCATCTTGAAACATACGTTCCTGCGCAATTTCCAGCGCGTTCAATCCACTTTTGTAACGTACAGTGTGGCCACGATACACAGCCGTATAGGGCTGTACCGTCTGCACGCACAATGCTTCGCGGCTGTAATACGGCAGCAAGGCTGCAACCGTTGCCAAACGGCCCATCGCGGCGGCAGCCGTCAAAGGCGTCCAGCCTGCCGTATTCGGGGCATCCACAATCAACCCTTGCGCACGGCCTTTTTCAAGCCAGCGCCCGATCTCTTCATCCAACAACCACTTGGCCATATACTGCGCAAGCGTAGACCCATGCGATCCGGAAATGTCATTCAGACCCTTGCTGCCCTGCCCATCGAGGGCTTGCTGCAACCAGTGCAATGTCAGCAAACGGCCTGTGACAGGTGAATTTGCCGCAGCTACGTTAAAGGCCGTCTCGCCCAAATCGCGCGTCAGATGCGGATCAATACCCGCCGCAAGCGCGGCCCGCACATCATCGGCCACATCACGGCCTGCGGCTTCGGCAGCAGCGAGTGTATGCAGGGGAAAGTTATCTTCCAGCGCTGTCATGTCAAATTCCTGCCTTCATATCATCCAAAACCTGTGCAGATGCTGTCACCACATGTGAAAAAGAAGGTGATCCCAAAACGATAATACCTGCGGAGCGATGCCCGCGAATATCACCACCCGCAGCAACACCGGCCTGCATCGCAGCCATCAGGCGCTTGCGCAAGGGGGCCTGCATATCGGCCAGATACGCGCGTTCAATCTCTGTCAGTGTTTTCTCGGACGACAGCATATTCCCGGCAACCACATAATGTTCTTTGCCAATATGTCCGGCCCAGCGCAGGCATTGCTCACCTGTCATGGCCCAGATATCGCCATCAAATGGCACCAACAAAACCTGACGCAGGCTGAGTTGTTTATCTGTTTCTTTTAACTGCTGTAAAATATCCGCCGTGGGCACACCCGCTGCCATTTGTGCCAGCGCCATGGAGCCCGTCTCGCGGTTGCCCTTGGCCTGAACAGAGACAACCCCCACGCCTTCTTGCATATAAAGACTGCCGCCGACACAATCGTCCGATCCGCTTGTTATCGCCACGCCGATCTGGCGTGTGTACGGATTGCGGGCAATGAGTGTCAGCGTCATGTCTTAATTACACATTCAGCAAAAGGTTTTCACGCTCCCACGATGAAATCACCGCGTTATACGCTTTGAATTCGGTTTCTTTGATGCCGATCAAGGCACGGCAGAAACGCTGGCCCAGCAAATCTTCCAACGGTTTGCACGCTTTGAATTTTTTCAATGCGTCAAACTGGTGTGTGGGCAAGGAATGACCTTTTTTATAAGCACTGCCTTTGATCTGCGCCGTGGGTTCAATCTGTTCAATCATGCCCAGCAAGCCACAGGCAAGCGTTGCGCTGATCGACATATACGGGTTGCCATCGGCCCCCGGCAGACGGTTTTCAACGCGGCGGGCATCGGGCTTGGAAACAGGCACACGCAAACCCGCGGTGCGATTATCGAGACCCCATTCAACGTTAATCGGGCTATCCGTCTGTTTGTGGCCAAAACGACGATAGGAATTCACGTTCGGCGCAAACAGTGGCAAGGCGCTTGGCAAATACTTTTGCAAGCCACCAATATAGTGGCGGAACAATTCGGTATCCGTACCATCCGCATTGGAAAATACGTTAACGCCCGTTTTCAAATCCACCACGCTTTGGTGGATATGCATGGCACTGCCGGGCTCTGTCTGCATCGGCTGCGCCATAAAGGTTGCGTAAACGCCGTGGCGCATGGCCACTTCACGGGCCGTGCGTTTGAACAGGAACGCCTGATCCGCAAGCTCCACCGGATTGCCGTGGTTAAAGTTTACTTCCATTTGCGCCGCACCGTCTTCATGGCTCAGCGTGTCAATGTCCACGTTCTGGGCATCGCAATAGTCGTAAATGTCTTCAAAGATCGGGTCAAATTCGTTAACCGCGTCAATGCCGTAAGCCTGACGGCCCCCTTCGCGGCGGCCCGAACGGCCAATCGGCGGCAGCAGCGGAATATCGGGATCGGTATTCACCGCCACCAGATAAAATTCCAGCTCCGGCGCCACAATCGGGCTCCAGCCGCGGTCATTGTATTCTTGAATAATGCGCTTCAGCAGCTGGCGTGAAGACAAAGGCACGGGCGTATCATCGCCGTAGAACGCATCGCAGATAATCTGCGCGGTCGGCTCTTTGTACCAGGGCACCAGACGCACGGAATCTTCATCCGGCTTCATGTACACATCGCCCATGGTCGGGCCGATGTATTCGCCATCTGGGTAGTCCCCCGTTACGGTCAGAATAAAAATAGATTCCGGGATAGGCATCCCGCGTTCGCGCAAAATGCGCAACAGTTTTTCCGCCGGAATAATCTTGCCGCGGGCGATCCCTGACATATCGGGTATCAGGCATTCCACTTCCGTTATTGCGTGTTCTCGGATAAACTGCTCCAGCTTGTCCATGACAAACCCCTTGTGTAGAAAAATAATCCCCTTCAAGACCTTACAGGATATTTAGATCAAAGATGCCCAGGAAATATGAAAACGTGAAGGAGTACCGTGACCCCTGGTATGCTTTGACAGCCAATCGGCTGCTTGTGACTCTAGGCGGCCTCCGGGAGGAGGTCAACTGCGATGTTTGCGTCATCGGTGCCGGGTTTACCGGACTTTCCGCCGCACTGGAGCTGGCGCAGAAGGGTTTTTCTGTTATTCTTCTGGAAAAAGATACCGTGGCTGGCAGCGCCTCCGGCCGAAATGGCGGCCATGTACAGCGCGGCTACAGCCAGTCCCCCGGCTGGCTCATTCACAACTATGGGCTGGAGACAGCTAAATTTCTGGCGAATGTCTCGCTCGAAGGTCTCGGCCTGATGCTGGAGCGTATCGCCACCCATGACATCAAGTGTGATTTCAAATTTGGCCACTTAACCGCCGCCATGGCCCCCAAGCACATGCAGGAATTGCAGCAAGACATCAAAGACTGGGAGAAACTCGGCCAAAACGACATGGTTTTGTGGGGAGAGCAAGAAGCCCAGGACACCATCCATACAACCGATTACATCGGTGGCCTGTTCGATCCAAAAGGCGGGCACTTCCACCCCCTCAACTATGCTTTGGGCATCGCCCAGGCCCTGCAAAAGGCCGGTGGGCGCATTTACGACAATACCCCCGCCCTTGATATTATTCCAGGCGACACCTGCAAAGTTGTCACCTCCAGCGGCGCGGTTCACGCCAAGTTTGTGGTGGTGGCGGGTGCAACTGGCATGAAAGGCATGGCCCCGCTTCGTAAAACATCCATTCAAGTAACCGCCCATATGATTGCGACCGAGCCCTTGGGCGAAGCCCGCGCACGCTTGATCATGAGCAAAGACATCGCCGTGGCTGACGCACGATTTATTATGAATTATTACAGATTTTCAGATGATTACAGACTTTTGTTTGGAGGGAACTGTAACTACAGCGACCGCGAATATGACGGCGAAGACCGCCGACTGCGTGAACGCATGACAGAACTGTTCCCAATCCTTAAAATGACACGTATCGATCATTGCTGGCGCGGCCCCTTGGACTTGACGATGAACCGAATGCCGCATCTGGGCAAACTGACACCAAATATCTTTTACGCCCACGGCTTTGGCGGCCAAGGCGTTATCCTGACCAATATTCTTGGCAAGGTTTTAGCCGAAGCCGTCGCGGGCACAGCTGAACGCTTTGACGTTTTCGAAAAAATCAGGCACAACCCATTCCCGGGGGGCGAAAGCCTGAAGCGCCCGCTGTTTTTACTGGCGATGACATGGTACAGGCTGCGGGATATACTCGGGTAAAACCTGAAGTTAAATAAATAAGAACAAGAAAAACCAGAGGAAATTATGACTTACGTTGTCACCGATGTCTGTATCAAATGCAAATACACCGATTGTGTGGAAGTCTGCCCTGTTGATTGTTTTTACGAGGGTGAAAACATGCTGGTTATCAACCCCGATGAGTGCATCGACTGCGGTGTCTGCGTCCCTGAATGCCCGATTGATGCCATTGTGACGGATATTGACGAACGGGCCGAGAAATTTCTGGAACTGAACCGTGAATATTCAACCGGCCCCTGGCCCGTGCTGACCCGCAAAAAGCCGGGCTTACCAGAAGCCGAAAAATTCAAAGAGGTTGCTGATAAAATGCAATATTTCAGCCCAGAAGCTGGCGAAGGGGATTAAACAGGCCTGCGCAATACCCCACTAACCTGAACCGTTTGTGCTCCCCTGCCCGCTTGTTCGTCCCTTAAGTTTAAAGGATAATGGGCGCATGACGGCTATACCCTCTTTGACTACATGGCTTTTCTCGTCACCCGCGCCCGCCGCCTGCACCGAAGATTTATCTGTACCATCTGTGGCGGCCCGTTCGCGCAAAAGACGCTTTATTGTATCCGCATGGCTCTGCCCGGAAGGTGCATTGACATCAGCTCCATGTTTCAAAAGCACATCAACCGCATCGCTATGGCCGCGCCCCTTGGCATAACCAAGGGCCGTCATATCTCTGGCCGTTTGATTAAAGAGCTCGGAAAGACTCGACACGCCACCACCCCTTATCAATTATTTTCATAATTATATTATTATGTATGCATCATAAAAGCAAGCTCGCCCGCAAAGCTTTGCAGGAACTGATTTACTCAAAAAGCGTTATAAACCGTTATAATCTGGCCCAATTAACCAAAATTTAAGAATTTTCTTGAATTTTTATGGCATTTCCTGTAGGGTATTTTCTTGAATGGCATACCTATAGCCCTCCGGTGGGTTTTCCCACCAGATACTTGAATATACAGATTTTTCTGTGAACAGACGTTGGAAAGAGAGAGGCACATGGCAAAGACAGTTAAAGCGAAGGCAAAACCGAGCAAAAAGCCCGCCGCCACCAAGAAATCCGTAAAACCGGCGAAAAAACCCGCCGCGACCGTAAAAGCAGCGCCGAAAAAGGCCGCAGCTAAGGCAAAACCTGCAAAATCCAAAGTAACCACCTCTAAAACAAAAACAGTCTCCAAGGTTGTGACCAAGGCAGCACCGGCGAAAACCAAGCCCGTTGCCAAAGCAACACCAAAGGCTGCTTCCAAAGTTGCGAAACCCAAAGAAGCCCCTAAAGTTGCTGCGACCAAGGCTGTCAAAGAGAAAGCCCCCGCCGCCCCGAAAGCTGTGAAAAAACCAGCTGCACCGGTTGCGGTTGTGGCTCCGGCCCCTGTGCCGGAAGTCGCCAAGAAACCCGAAAAACTTGATTTCGCCGCTGGTGATTTCGTTGTTTATCCGGCTCATGGGGTTGGCTTTGTCGAAGGCGTTGAAACCCAGACCATCGCTGGTATGGAAATCACGCTTTACACAATTAGCTTCGAAAAAGATCGTATGCGCTTGAAATTGCCCGTAAGCAAAGTCAAAGCATCCGGCCTGCGCAAGCTGTCCTCCAAGGACCGTCTGAAAGACGCATTGGCAACACTGCAAGGCCGCTCGCAAACGCGCCGTCTGATGTGGAGCCGCCGCGCACAGGAATACGAAGCAAAAATTAACTCCGGTGACCCCGTATCTATCGCGGAAGTTCTGCGTGATCTGAAACGTGCAGATGACCAGTCCGAACAGTCCTACAGTGAACGCCAGATTTATCAGGCCGCACTGGAACGCCTGGCCCGTGAAGTCGCCGCGATCGAGAAAATTGACGAAAAGAAAGCCGCCGAGAAACTTGAAGCTGTTCTCTCCAACGTCGCTTGATCAACACACAATACCGGTAAAAAGGCGGCCCCTGAACGGGCCGCCTTTTTCTTGGCCGCTTTACCTGTAGATGGAACAGTTTTCATCCTTGGCGCGTCAGATATTTAGCGTTACTATTTGAAAAAGCGGCACAGGTGACATTTCCACTTGCCGTACAAAAGGAATACACGCGGCCATGTCGTCTTTCAAAAACCGGTTTAGCAATCTTGGCCATCCCAACCGTATCTGGACCATTTCAGCCATTCATGGGCAGCTGGAACGTTTGTACAGCATCCACGACACCCTGTTTGATAAATGCCGCCCGGGCGACCGTATTGTGTATACAGGAAATTATCTGGCCGGTGCCTTCGCCAACCCCACAGCCACACTGAACGAAATTCTGGCTTTCCGCCGCCGCCTGCTGGCCCAGCCCGGCATGGTGCCGGATGACTTTGTCTATCTGCGCGGCCGGCAGGAGGAACTTTGGAGCAAAATATTACAGCTTCAGTTTGCCCCCAGTGCGCGCGACGTCCTCGCATGGATGGGTCAACACCACCCTGAAATGGAAGACATTCTGCAAAGCTATGGCAGTTCCTTTGACCAAGCCCTGCAAACGGCCCGTGAGGGTGTGATCAGCCTGACAAAATGGACAGGATTTTTGAAAGAACAGATCCGTCGCCACCCAGGGCATGACACTTTTTTTACCGCCCTTCGGCGCGCGGCGTTTACCGAACATCGCTCCACCAACGACAATAACATCCTTTTTGTCCACGCCGGGCTGAACCCCACCCTGCCGCTGATGGAACAGGGAGACCACTTCTGGTGGTCGTCACGCGGATTTAATCATATGAGCGCAGCCTATAGCCCCTTCCGTACCGTTATTCGCGGACACGATCCGGACCGGGCAGGTGTATACATTGGCCCTGTTTCTATCAGTCTTGATGGTGGCTGCGGCCATGGCGGCAAGCTTGTTTGCGCGCAAATGTCCAACCGTGGCGATGTGCTTGAGCTGCTCTCAGCATAGATTTTATTTATAAATAAACACAGATTAATACATATTACCTTGCGGAACTTTACAACAGCCCGCCTGTTGGATTATCGTCAACCCGTGTGTTTTTCTTGTACCGCCGATAAAATAGAACTAAAATGGTACTATATTCAAGCGACTCATCCAATCCGGCTTTTCGGCCGTATAAGTTACAGAAGTTCGCAAAAAATCCCCGATATACACCAATATCCGGGCATAAAAGGAAGTAGAGGCAACCCATGGCACATCTTGATGATCCAACCACCCAACAGGCCAATTTGCGTTATATCCGCAATGCGATGCATGAGCCCATGCTGGAAAAAGACCACGAGCTGGAACTGGCCCGCCGCTGGAAGGACGACAAGAACGAACATGCCCTGCATGAACTTGTCCGGTCTTATACCCGCCTTGTCGTCGCCATTGCCGCCAAGTTCAAAAATTATGGCCTGCCACTGGGAGACCTTATTCAAGAAGGCAATATCGGCCTGATGGAAGCGGCTGCGCGCTTTGACCCCTCTTTGGAAAACCGCTTCTCCACCTATGCGACATGGTGGGTGCGTGCGCAAATTCAAGACTATGTCTTGCGCAACTGGTCGATTGTCCGCACCGGTACAACCTCCAGCCAGAAATCGCTGTTTTTTAACCTGCGCCGTCTGCGGGCAAAAATTGATGGCCAGTCCGTACGGGATTTTCTGGATAACGATGCGATTGAAAGCATTTCCAAAGAACTGGGCGTACAGCCGAAGGAAGTCATGGAAATGGAAGCCCGCATGAACGGTGGCGACCAGTCCCTCAATAATACAGTGGGCGGCGACACCGGCGAGAGTGAATGGCAGGACTTTCTGGCCGACCAGACCCCCGGCCCCGAAGAAATCGTGATTGGCATGAAAGATAACGCCACACGGTCCAACTGGCTGAATGCAGCCCTGTCTGAACTGAGCCCGCGCGAGCAAACCATTATCCGCGAACGCAAAATGAACGATGATGTTGTCACACTGGAAGACCTTGGCAAACAACTCGGGATCAGCAAAGAACGTGTCCGCCAGCTGGAACAGCGGGCCATGGATAAACTTAAATCCTCCCTTCTGGTCAAAGTCCAAGATGCCGGCGTGACCAAAGAAAGCCTTTTTATGGAAGGGTAAGGCTTATTTGGCCAGATTTTATTGCAATCAATTGACATTTCAGCGGGGACATTTTTATAATCCGGTATGAAAAACACGTATATAAAAATACTCTCCCTTGCCCTCCTTTTTATCGCCATTGCCTATCCGGCTTATGCAGTGAAGGATGTTGATACCAGGCAAGATATATATGCTTTTTCGTCCCCCATTCAAACCAACCCGCGCGACTTACATTTACTTAAAACAGGCACAGTTACAGAAGTAATAAAACCTGACACTGTCCGCATCGACAGTGATGGAAATATAGAACTTTTTAAACTCGATAATATCCGTATGCCGGTCAGCTACCGTATCGACCTTATGCAATACCTTGAAAGATCCCTGCTCAACAAAAAAGTGGGGATTTATATCCTTGGTGATGACCCCGAAAAAAGAAAAGATGAAAACGATATAGTTCTTTGCCACATGATCACAGAAGATGGAACATGGGTACAATCAGATGTTATATCAAAAGGCCTTGCTTGGGCCACCAGTACAAAAACAAGCCGCGACCTTGTCCGTCGGCTTTATAAATATGAAGACCTTGCTCGTGTACAGGATCTGGGCTTTTGGGTTGACCCTAAATACAAGGTAAAAAACAGTGATACAATCAAGGGGCAGCTCGATAGTTTTCAGGTTTTCGAAGGCATCATTCGCAGTACACAAACCCTTGAAGGATATATGTTTGTTAATATCAGCACAAACAGTCGTAAAGGCCTGACGGTTGTGATTGATGAGGCCCTGCTCTATCGATTTGCACGGTACAGCAAAGAAAAGCAGTACAATGTTTTTCTTCTTCGTAATCAGGTTGGGCGTAAAATCCGTGTTCGGGGTTGGGTAGAAGACCATAAAGGCGGGCTGATTATCCGTGCAGACCATCCAGAACAGATTGAATTCACAGAAATGAATTTTTCCCCCATTCCCTGATATAAACACCAAATTATCCCCAGCAATTAAAGGCTTGCGCACATGGCCGCTGCGCGCCATGATACGCATATTGTTTTTGTGTATAACAAGGTGTGTGATGAAAAAATTCCTAACGCTGGATGAACTTTCCGCAAAAGATAAAATCGTTCTGCTGCGTGCAGATTTGAACGTACCCATGCAAGACGGCAGGGTGACGGACAAAACCCGGATCGAAAGACTGGTCCCGACACTGAAAGAGCTTGCAGACAAAGGGGCACGTATTGTTATCCTTTCACATTTTGGCCGCCCACGCGGCAAGGATCCGGCCCTCAGCCTGCTGCCGATCAGCGAGCCCCTCTCACAGGCCGTTGGCAAACCTGTTGGTTTTGCCGAAGACTGCACAGGCCTTATCGCCGAAAAGGCTATTCAGAAAATGAAGGGCGGCGATATTCTGCTGTTGGAAAATGTACGTTTTTATCCGGAAGAAGAAAAAGATGACCCAGCCTTCGCTGCCGAAATTGCAAGACTTGGGGATGTCTATGTGAACGATGCTTTCTCCTGCGCACACCGTGCCCATGCAACAACACATGGTCTTGCCAACTTGCTGCCTGCTTATGCCGGCCGGTTGATGGAAGCCGAGCTGGATGCACTGGAAAAAGCGCTGGAAATACCGCAGCATCCAGTGACAGCCATTGTTGGCGGTGCCAAAATCTCTACCAAGCTGGACCTGTTAAACAACCTTGTCCAAAAAATTGATGTGCTGATACTAGGCGGCGGCATGGCCAATACCTTTTTGGCCGCCCAGGAAAATCCGGTCGGAAAATCACTCTGCGAACGTGAAATGAAAGATCAGGCCCGTGCAATCATGGCAACGGCCCAAAAGCACAATTGCACAATTTTGCTGCCTGTTGATGCCGTGGTAGCACAAGAATTCAGAGAAAATCCACCGACCGATATCCGTTCTATCGATTCAATCCAGGACAATGATATGATGCTGGATATTGGGCCCGAGAGCGTTGCGCTGATTGAAACCACCCTTGGCAAGGCCCGGACAATTTTGTGGAACGGCCCACTGGGCGCATTTGAAACCACCCCCTTTGACCGTGCCACTGTACAGCTTGCACAAGTTGTGGCAAAGCTCACCCAATCCGGCCAGGTCGTTAGCGTGGCAGGCGGTGGTGATACAGTCGCAGCCCTCGCCCATGCCGGTGTTGAAAACCAGATGACCTATGTATCCACCGCAGGTGGCGCATTCCTTGAATGGCTCGAAGGAAAAACCTTGCCTGGCGTTCAGGCCCTGCACAACCGCGCCAAATCATTGCGTGAACAAAATGCAGCCGTCGCTGTCGGATAAACCCAAATCTATATCGATAAAAAAACACCTTTCCAGCAAAGAAAGGTGTTTTTTTATCGTATGTGTCTAGTAGCTTACGAAGAAATTAAATAAGCGCAGGATCTTTCAGCCAGCTTTTCATGATGCGCTGAACATCAAAGTCCCGAATGGCATCAAAGTTTTTTAAGGCCATCGCCAGCTCGCGTTGATCGACAATCTTGTCGCCCGTACGGATACCCCGGCTGAGCAAGAAAATTGACGCAAATTCTGATTTCATCATCCCGATATAACGGCACGCAACCACAAAAGGCTTGCCACCATCTTTCTGGATCAGTTTTACGATATGGTCTGTATCAAGCCCTGTGCGTTCTGCAAACAAGGCCACAAAGAAGCCCACTTGCCCGCGGCGCAGGGTCCGGATCATTAAATCGGCGGAGATGTCCTTGCGTTCTTCAAAACGCTTGGCCAGTGTAATCATTTCCGGGGTTGCATCCCGCAGCCCCTTGGCCTCGTTGCTGAGCTCGTGAATCAAGTTATCAATCGACTGTTCAATAACATGCGGCGGAATAACAAAACGGTCATTAATTTCCCGGCGCAGCACTTGGGATACAACCATGTAAAGATCAATAGCAATATCCGTATCCACTTCAGGGCGGCGCAGCAAAGGTGCTTGCAATTCTTCCGAACGCAGCGATGCTTTGACCAGCTTTTTCATCGACCCCTTTTGCAAATGGGCGCGCTGGTTGTCGATCAGATTCAGCATGGTATCTGTATCGCCTGTATCAATCAGGCGGTCTGCCACCATGGGACTTAAGCTCTCGCGCTTGGCAATCATACGCGAATGGTCTTCCCCCTTGGATGAAATAATATAGACAAGATCAACATCGTTCAAAACCGGGCTGTGCATCAGCACATTGCGTGCAACATTGATTTGATCATTGGCAAGATAAACGATAACTTCCGGCGGAACATTGGCTTGCACGGAAAGACGCTCAGCCAGCGCTTCACGCAGATCAATTTCTGCCTGACGAATAAGATTGAGAAGAATTTCACTGGCAAGGCTTTGCTCGGTTTCGTTCAAATCTTTTTCATCAAAGAAATTTGAAACCGCCTTGGCAAGTTTACGACGCCCTGCTTCGGACGTATCCTGTGCACAGGAAAGTAATTCCTTAGGATCCAAGATATTCACTCCCCTGAATATGTCTTTGGATGTTAAATCCATCCTGATTGATTCCCTGATTGTTTTTAATGTCCGAAAAAGCCGCGATCCTCCCACACGCATACCTTCGGTTTTACTTAAACCACCTATTTAAAATTTTACGCAAATTACGTTAAAAAACCCTGAATAATAGAAGAATCTTTTATTTGCAGTGGGTTACGGGGGAATGCTCGGCCTCTTTTTTCAGTTCAAGAAATATCTGGCACCGCATCAGATTCTCCCAAGCTCTCCATTTCCAAGCCGTTAACAACTCCTTAACCGCTTCCCCCCTACAATGGAACAGTGTAGTGAGAATAACCTTTGTTTCGCGTGCGTAAGCGGAGGAGTGTAAAAGATGGTCAATTCCGTCGGTACAGGCGGCTATCAAGCCTATAGCTATCAACAGCAGACAACGCCTGTGCAAGAGCCGCGCGGGGGTGAAAACCGTATTGAAAAACGCGAAGCACCCGCAGCCGACAGCCAGCGCGGAGATCCACGCAGCCTTGCATCACGCGATGAAGACACAACAACACGTCGCAGCAACAGAAACGATGAAACGCGCAGCAGCAATGACGATGCGCGCGATACAAGTTCACGTGGCACAGAGCTGGATGTCGTTATCTGATAAGAATTTTATGATTTAACTTGGTCGCCTCTTTTTCGCCTTCACCTTGACCCCCGCTTAAAACGCGGGGGTTTTGTTTGGCACCTTCCCCATAAAACTTCGAATATTGAATAAAATCAACAAGCTGTCTTTATTGACAGCATGGCACCGCTATGTAAACCTATGCATCCAACAATCAAAGACGCATCATGCTACGACGCTTGTTTACATCAGCGGCGAAAGAATTGACGCCCGAAGAAAAAGCCCAGCAAGAATGGCAGGCTGATCGCGCTGATTTTTTTCGCGCGATTGTCAAAAACGATGTGCCACGGCTGGATGGCCTTATCAAAAAATACGGCCCTGAAGCACTGAACTGGGAAAAAAGCCGTCAGTCCTGCCTGCATTATGCTTTACGCAAAAACAAACTACCGGCTTTCACCGCGCTGCTGGGCCATGGTGCCGATACAGGAACAAAAACGCGCATCGACTGTGAATATGGACCTGAACATCTGAACGTGATGGAGCACGCGCTTTACCATTTCCGTGATAAATTTGTCTATGTCATGCTGCAACGAGGCGTGACAACGCCGTTTCGCTATCACCGCTTCCATGATGAAGAGACGCTCGACATGATCAAGCGCGCCGATAAAATCCGTGCCGAATATCTGGCGCAAAACCCGGACGCACCACGCACGCCCCCTCTCACTTCCCGCCCGCCGATACCACCGCGCATGAAAACACCGCCCATGGCCGTGGCAACTGACTCAAAGACACAAGCATTGCAAAACCGCGTGGATGAGTTGGAAACTACGCTGAAAGAGGCATTGGCGCGCATAGAAAAACTGGAAAATACAGACAACACAGCATCGCTGGATAAACCAAATTACCCAACAGCCCCCGTGCGCAAGCCAAAATGATTTTACTGGAAAGCGACTTCCGTGAAGCTGCGCAGTTTACGACTGTGCAAACGGCCTGACCCCATGGCGCGGATTTTTTCCACCGCCATGATACCAATCTTCAAGTGCTGGTCAACACGTTCACGATAAAAACGATCTGCCATGCCGGGCAATTTCAGCTGGCCATGCAAAGGTTTATCCGATACGCACAACAACGTGCCATAAGGCACACGGAAGCGGAAACCATTGGTGGCAATGGTGGCTGATTCCATATCCAGCGCCACAGCGCGGCATTGGCTCAGGCGCAGAACGGGAACACTTTGTTCCCACAATTCCCAGTTACGGTCACTGACGGTCGCCACGGTACCGGTACGCATAATCTTTTTAAGATCGTAATCTTTAAGGCCTGAAATTTCAGACACGGATTTTTCCAGCGCGACTTGTACCTCGGACAATGCCGGAATAGGCACCCAAAGCGGCACCGCTTCATCCAGCACGTTATCATCACGTACATAGGCATGGGCCAGAACATAGTCACCCATTTTTTGTGAATTGCGCAAACCGGCACAATGGCCCAGCATAAGCCATGTGTGAGAGCGTAAAACTGCCACATGGTCGGTAATTGTTTTGGCATTTGATGGGCCTACGCCGATATTGATCAGCGTAATACCCGTGCCATCGGCACGCTTCAAATGATAGGCCGGCATTTGCGGCAGGCGCGGTGGACGCTGGCCTGTGGATGCAGGTACTTCAGGCAAATTGGCATTATGCGTCACAACGTTACCGGGCTCAACAAACGCCACATACTCCAGATGATTTGCTGGCACTTCTTTACCTTCGGGTGCACGCGTCATCATCTCGTGGCAATCACGGACAAATTCATCCACATAAAACTGATAGTTGGTGAACAACACAAATTTCTGGAAGTGTTCGGCCGATGTTCCCGTGTAGTGTTTCAAACGCTGCAAGCTTAAATCCACACGCGGAGCCATAAACAAAGCCAGCGGCGCAGGCTCGCCGTCACCTGGCTGAAAAGTGCCGTTCGGAATCGTATCATCCATATTGGATAAATCAGGCTGGTCAAACAACTGTGGCAGCTTGGCCATTTGTTCAACGGATAAATCCGCTTCCAAGTGGAACTGGTCACCCAGCGCAAAATGCAACGGGATTGGCGTATCACTCACCCCCACTTCCAGTTCTGCTTCGGGGTGGTTTTTCAACAGCAGTGTGAACTGCTCCATATAATAATTGTGATAGAGGTCGGGACGCGTCAGCGTGGCGCGGTATGTACCGGGACGCGACAAAAAGCCGTAGGACAAACGATTGTCCACGCTTGGCCCGCGCATGGTGGTGATTTCAAGGTACGGATAATTCGCACGCACGCGTTCTTCATCCGACTGACCTTTTGAAAACTGCTCAAACGTATGGCGCAAATACGCCACATTGTGATTATAAATTTCGCGTACCCAGTGCAATGCTTTACCGGCATCGGTAAAACTGCGGGTTGTCATGAGCCCGTCGCGAATAGGTGCAGGCGCTTTATTTCCGATAAGCAATGTTGTCTAACCCCACAATAGCTTTGGCATAGTCGGCCGCGGAGAACGGCCTCAGATCATCTATGCCCTCTCCTATACCTATAGCATGAACTGGTAAACCAAATCTTTCTGCAAGTGATACCAGCACACCACCTTTGGCAGTTCCATCAAGTTTCGTGACAATCAGGCCCGTTATGTCAATCATTTGGTTAAAAAGCTCCAGCTGGCTATGGGCATTTTGGCCAACGGTGGCATCCAGCACCAAAAGTGTGGCATGAGGGGCCGTCGGATTTTTTTTCTTCAACACCCGTGCAATTTTCGATAACTCCTCCATCAGGTTCGCTTTGTTTTGCAAACGGCCCGCTGTGTCGATCATCAAAACATCTATGTTCTCTTTATCTGCATGGTCCAGCGCTTCAAACGCCAAGGCTGCTGCATCGGCCCCCTCGTCTTTTGTAATGACGGGGCAGCCAATACGCTCCCCCCACACTTTCAACTGGCCCACGGCGGCGGCACGGAATGTGTCCCCTGCGGCCAACATCACTTTTTTACCTTCGCGCGTGAACTGCTGGCCCAGCTTGCCAATCGTGGTTGTTTTTCCCGTGCCGTTCACACCGATCATTAAAATCACAAAAGGCTTTTCATCTGACGCAAACAACGGCTTTTCCACGGGCTGCAAAATCTTTTCAATTTCTTCGGCCAGTGCCGCACGGATTTCTTCCACACTGACTTCTTTGCCGAAACGGTTTTTTGAAATAGCCTGCGTTAAACGGGCCGCCGTTGCGGGCCCCAAATCTGCGGTGATCAAAAGCTCTTCCAGCTCCTGCAACGTCTCATCATCCAGCTTTCGTTTGGTGATGATGCTTGTAAGGCCTTCGGTAATTTTATTGGAAGACTGGCTCAGGCCGGTTTTTAATTTCTGAAACCATCCGGCCTGTGTTTGTGGCTGTGCTGCAACAGATTCTTCTACAGCAGGTTCTTCCGCGACTGCCATATCGGGCGCAACAGCGGCGGGCATACCAGCCACAGCCTCGGCAATAATGGGCACCTCTTCCGCATCAACCGCAGCCTGATCTTCAACAAGCTCTTCCGGCACTTGCGGTTTTTCTTCTTTTTTCTTTTTAAAGAACCACATTACAAAATATCTCCTGTCAGGCAGCCGTTATCGGTGGCTGTTGCGCGAAAGCGGATCAAGGAACCGGTTGGCACATCTTGACCCAACTGCACTTCACTAAAATATTGTGTGCGGCCCTTGTTGCCTTTTTCGACCAGCACAGACAATTCCTGCCCTACCAGACCTTCAATATGTTTTTCTACCTGTGTAATGCCCAATTCACGCAAACGTTTGGCACGCTCTTTGCGCAAGCCGCCTTCTACTTGCGGCATCCGCGCGGCTGGTGTGCCGGGGCGCGGCGAATACGGGAAGACATGCAAGAACGTCAAATTACAATCCCGAACGGCGTTGAATGTATTTTCAAACATCTCGTCCGTTTCGGTCGGAAAGCCTGCAATAATATCCGCACCAAAAACAATATCGGGGCGCAAGGACCGCGCTTTGTCACACACGGCAAAAAGATCATCACGCAAATGACGCCGCTTCATACGTTTCAGCACCATGTCATCACCGGCCTGCATCGACAGGTGAAGGTGTGGCATAAAGCGCTCTTCCTCTGCAATCAAACGCCACAGGTCATCATCAATCTCGACGGGGTCCAATGACGACAAGCGAAGGCGTTTCAAATCCGGCACCAGCGCCAGCAAACGGCGGATCATCTGCCCCAGTCGCGGCTGCCCTGGCAGATCGGGGCCATAGGACGTAATATCAACGCCCGTCAGCACCACTTCATGGTAGCCACCTGCCACCAGTTTCTTAACCTGATCCACAATCTCCCCCATGGGCACGGAACGTGAATTGCCGCGGCCATAAGGAATAATGCAAAACGTGCAGCGATGGTCACAGCCGTTTTGCACCTGCACAAAAGCGCGCGCATGGGATTCAAATCCCGAAATCATGTGCCGCGCTGTTTCCTTGACCGACATAATGTCGTTCACGACCACGCGTTCTGTTTGCGGCTGCAGCCATGTTTCTTGTTTTAGTTTCAAGTCATTGCCGATGATCTGGTTCACCTCCGGCATTTTTGCAAAGCCGTCGGGGTTCACCTGTGCGGCACAACCCGTCACAATAATTTGCGCATCCGGATTTTCGCGCCGTGCACGGCGAATGGCTTGGCGCGCCTGACGTTCCGCTTCCGATGTCACGGCACAAGTATTGATGATGATGGCATTTTTCAATCCGGCTTTGGTCGCATGTTCTTTCATCACTTCGGATTCATAAATGTTCAACCGGCAGCCAAAAGTGACCACGCGCGGCCCATCCTTGCCCTGCTGCGCCAGCTGGGTTTCGGCATCGGGAAGCTCGATCACTTCTTCTTTATGTTCATGCTCGCCGTCCGGTTTTTTCGGGCGGGTGATAATTTTCAGTTCATCCATTCACCGTCTCCGTCTTGCGCACCAGCGCCGATCGGGTAAACAATATGCCAGCGCCGATAATCACAGCCGCCCCCAAAAGGGTCCACAAGCCAGGCGCCTCTTGCCAAATGAGATAACCGATTAAAGCGTTCCAGACAATGTTTGTGTACTGAAACGGCGTCACCAGCGATGCCGGCGCGTAATGAAATGCCCGGTACATCAACACAAGCGCCACAACATCTGCCGTGCCGCCCAGCACAATAACCCCGATATCAGCAGGTGCCACGGGCTGCCAGGTCATCAAACCACCCGCCACCAACAGGGCACCAATATAGAAATAAAAGATAAACGCCACAGTATGCACCGTGCGGCTCAGTTTGCGCACCAGCACCTGGCTTGCTGCCAGACAAAACATACCAAACAACGCCGCCACCGCTGCCATGCTGATTTGCATCTGCGCACTGGGCTGCAAGACCATCAAAATGCCGAAAAAACCGATCAGCGCAAGCCCGGCCTGCCATGCCGTCAACCGCTCACCCAGAAATAAATAAGACAAAACAGCCACCAGCAAAGGGGCTGCTGCCACAATTGTGCTGATTTCGGCCAATTGCCCGTGCCCGAATGCAAAATACAGGGAATAACAAGCCCCCACTGCTGCCAGCACATACCCCGCCAGCAAAGGCCGCACCCGCCGGACCCACTGCAAATTCTTTGTAAATAGCAGCCATGCCAGCACATAGGTAAAGCCAATAAAACTATGAAAGCAAATAATCTGAAAAGTATCATATCCTGCCAGCGTCAGCCATTTAACGGCAGCATTCATGACCGCCAGCGTCAAGGACGCAACCACGACCAGAAAAATGCCAAAGCCATGCCTTGGGATATCCGCAAAAACAGGTGTCATTCCATAAAGCTTTCAGCCAGTTCGGCGCGGTACACCTCCGCTACGGCACCGGTCATCAGGACATGCCCATCACGCTCTCGCCAGCTTATGTCCAATACCCCACCCGCAAGTTCTACCGTCACATCCCGCCCGGTCAGATCGCGACGCACGGCGGCCACAACGGCCGCACAGGCACCTGTGCCACAGGCCTGGGTAATGCCAACACCACGTTCCCATACCTGCATACGGATACGCGTGCGGCTCAAAACCTCTACCGCTTCCACATTTGCTTTTTCAGGGAAGCTATGATGTGTTTCAACCAGTGGGCCCAGTTTTTCCAACGGCAGATCATCCAGCGTTTGCAAAAAGAAAACCGCATGGGGATTGCCCACGTTCACAGCCACCGGATTTTTCAATACCCCGACGGTTAAATTCATCGAAAGCGTGTCTTCTTCGGTACTTAGCGGTATTTCTTCCCATTTCAAGCGAGCGGGCCCCATATCCACAGTGACGGCCCCCCGCGGTGCGCGGCTGGCTTTTAAATACCCGGCCACGGTCTGCATAACGGCTGTATCTTTACCATTTTCTTGCATCAATAAATGTCCGACACAACGCGTTGCATTGCCACAGGCCCCCACCTCGCCACCATCGGCATTGAAAATACGCATAAAAACATCTGCCTCCGCGCTTTTGGGCGGGTCGATGATGACCATCTGATCAAACCCCACGCCGGTGTTACGGTCCCCCAAGGCACGAATCTTCTCGGCAGGCCAAAAAATGGGCTGCCCTTTTCGTCCGTCAAAAATGGCAAAATCGTTGCCAAGACCATGCATTTTCACAAAAGTTTTTTTCATAGTTCTGATATAGCCTCTTTTTAGTTCAGCTACAATATTTTAACCTCTTTTTCTCAACTAAAATATTGAATTTTGTTGAAAAAATTACTCATAACCCGTGAAGTTATATTGCCTTTTACAATTATCAAAGCATATAATCACCGCAGATTCTTACATCTTTGAAAACATTATAAATGCCGCAGGCAAACTGTGGCTATTAGCGAAGGGGAAATTCCATGAAAGGCAAAGGCGGTATCGCCATTCTTGTCGTCCTGCTGGTTATCGGCGCGGGCGTATTTTTAATGACACGTCCGGCAACGGAACAAGCAGCACCTGCAACACAGACAGCCGCTGTTGAAGCAACAACAGAAGACACCAACCACACGGCAAACATGGCAGAGATTGAACCTGCCGCAACTGAAGAAGTTGCCGTCACGGGCCAGACCGAAGATGCCACCACAGCGGAAGGCATTGCACCCGCCGCTGAAACTGAAACAGAAACCGCTGTTGAAACTGAAGCCGCCTCGTCCGATGTACCTGCAACACCGGAAGCTGCCACGACAGAAGCATCCACAGCTGAAGCCACACCGGAAAACGAAGGCAATCTTCTCTCCAGCCCGAAAAAACTGACCGTTGATGTACGGGCTGCCATGGCAGACCGCATCCTTGGCAACATGGACGCGCCGATCACGATTATTGAATACGCCTCCATGACCTGCCCGCATTGCGCAAACTTCCATAACACGATGATGGCAGAAGTAAAACGCGAGCTGCTGGCAACCGGCAAAGCCCGTCTGATCTTCCGCGACTATCCGCTGGACCAGTTCGCCCTGCGCGCTTCCATGATGGCGCGTTGCGCACCGGAAGATAAATACTTCGACCTCGTGGAAGTTATTTTCAGAAACCAGGAGCGTTGGACCAAAAGTGAAAACACACTGAAGGCTCTGGCCCAGCTGGGTAACCTGGCCGGCATGGATGATGAATACATTGCCGCTTGTATGCAAAACGCTGAACTGGAAAGTGCTGTTCTGGCGGGCTTGCGCGAAGGCCAAAGCCTGTACCGCATCAAATCCACGCCCAGCTTTGTTTTCAATACCCAGAAGAACGAGAACGTGAAAATGATCACCGGTATTGATAATCCGACCGAAATGATCGAGACCGTCAATAAACTCCTGAACATGAGATAATCAATATGGTGCAGTTCACAAAACTCCGTCTGACGGGTTTCAAATCATTTGTCGATGCAACCGAGCTGGAAATCGGCCAAGGCCTGACAGGCATTGTCGGTCCCAACGGTTGCGGCAAATCCAACCTTGTCGAAGCCTTACGCTGGGCCATGGGTGAAAACTCTCCCAAGCGTATGCGCTCGACAGGGATGGATGATGTGATTTTTAACGGCACGGAGTTCCGCCCCGCCCGTAACACGGCGGAAGTGATGCTGTTCCTTGATAACACCGACCGCACGGCCCCTGCCGAACTGAATAGTTCTGACGAACTGGAAGTATCGCGCAAGATTGAACGTGAAGTTGGATCGACTTATAAAGTCAACGGCAAGAATGTGCGTATGCGTGACGTACAATTGCTGTTTGCGGATAGCTCCATCGGTGCGCATTCCCCTGCGCTCGTATCTCAGGGCCGCGTTGCCGACATGATTAACGCCAAGCCCACCCAGCGCCGTATGGTACTGGAAGAAGCCGCCGGCATTTCCGGCCTGCACGCCCGCCGCCACGAAGCGGAATTGAAATTGCGTGCAGCCGAAACCAACCTGCTGCGCGTCGAAGACGTGATGGGCGCCATGAACAGCCAGCTGGATGGGTTAAAAAAACAAGCCCGCCAGGCTTCACGCTACCGCAACCTGTCTGGCCACATTCAAACTGCCGAAGGTTCTTTGCTGTATCTGAAGTGGCAAGCAAGCCAGACAGCTGTTGCCGGGGCGCTCAGCGCGTTTGAAGAAGCTGAAAATATCGTGCGTAAAAAAACGCTCGAAGTCACCACCCTGACCACACAACAGACCGAAGCCGCCACACAGCTGCCCGAGCTGCGCCAGAAAGAAGCAGAAGCCGCCGCCGCATTGCAGCGCCTGAAACTGGCCTATGGCGGGTTGGAAAGCGAAGAGCGTCAGGTACAAGAAGAGCGCACAAAGTCTGAATCCCTGCTGATGCAATACAGCCAGGATGTCGGCCACGAAACCGCGCAAAAGCAAGAAGCCAACGACACCAATGCCCGCCTGAATGCAGAACGTGCAACACTTTTGTCCGATGCTGAACAGCAATCCGGCCACGAAGAAGAAGCCCGCATCAACCGCGATGACATGCAAAACACGGTTTCCAAAAGCGAGACAGAGCTGACCGCGCTGACCGAAGAAGTTGCCGGCCAGGACGCGGCACGTCAATCTGCGGATCGCCAGATGCAAGACTTGCAGCGCCGCCTTGATCATCAACAGTCGCGCAAATCATCTTTGGAATCCGAACACGCAACCTTACTGGCCAATACACCCGGCAAGGCAGAACTGGAAACGCTGGACAGCGAGATTCTAGCCGCAGAGCAAACATACCAGCAAACCACAGTACAGTTTGATGCCGCCGAAGCTGACCGCGCTGCAACCGACCAACGCGTACAAGACACCAACGAAGCGCTGCAAAGCGTTCAGCGCAACCATGGCCAGTTAACCGCAGAAGCGGATGCCCTGCGCCGTATCTTGAAAAACCCGCAAGAAGGCTATCAGCCTGTCATCGACGTTTTGAACGTCGATAGCGGCCTTGAAAAAGCGCTGGCCGTTGCCTTGGGCGATGACCTGCAAGCAGCCCTTGATGGCGATGCCCCCATTTACTGGCGCGAACTGCCCGATTACGCAGATGCCACCGGTCTGCCCGGTAATGCCCGTCCGCTGTCCCTTTCCGTGCAGGGGCCAAAGGCACTGGGCCGTATTCTGTCGCAAATCGGCATCGTCGATACATCTGCAGAAGCCGAAGGCCTGATGGCTGAGTTGAAACCCGGCCAGTGCATCGTCACCCGTGATGGTGGCGCTTGGCGCTGGGATGGCCTGGTGGTCACACCCGATGCAGAAAATGCCGCAGCCATCCGCCTGCAACAGAAAAACCGCCTGGCTGACCTTGAAGCCGAAATTGAAACCGTCAGCGCCCAGCTGGAAACTGTCCGTGGCGATGCCGATACAGCCAAGCAAACACGCGCAGCCGCAATCGATACCGTGAACGCCGCCCGCCAAGCCTTCCGTCAGGCAGAAGAAAGCCTGAACACGCTGCGCCGCCGCCATGCCGCACTGACCAATCAACTGACAGATGTGACCGCGAAGTTGTCGAGCTTAACCACATCGATCGACAACGCGACACAGGAAATTGACAGCCTGACCACACAGCTGGCCGATGCCCGCGAAATGTTGGACAGTCTGCCCGATACCGCCGAAAGCCGCGAGCGCATTGCCGCACTGAAAACAACACTGGCCGAACAACGTCAGGCTCTGGCAAATCAGCAAGCCCTTTATGCTGAAATCCAGCGCGCAGGTGAAAACCGCAACCGTCGCCTGCAACAGATTGATACCGATGTTCAAAGCTGGAACGCCCGCTTGGAGCGTATTGACCTGCGCCTGCTGGAGCTGGACGACCGCATCACCCAGGCCAAGCAAGTCTTGGAAGAGCTGGCCGAGCGCCCTGCACAGATTGAAGCTGAGAAGCAAAAACTGATGTCCAGCATTGCTGATGCCGAAGCCTTGCGTAAAACAGCGGCAGACAGCCTGTCCATCTCCGAGAACAGTGCCAATGAATTGCAACGTGAATTGCGCGCGGCTGAAAGCACATTGTCCGATGCCCGCGAAGCCCGCGCCATGGCACAGGCCAGCGTGAATACAACACAGCACAGCCAAAGCGGCATTGAAGCCAGCATCCATGAAAAATTCAGTTCAACACCAGAAGAACTGGTCGCCAAGCTGGAACTGGTCGTGGAAGAACTAGGCGAGATTGACAGCTGGCAGTCCAAACTGGAACGCCTGTTGCGTGAACGTGACAACATGGGCCCCGTAAACCTGCGTGCCGAAGTTGAAGCACAGGAAATCACGGACCAGATGACCACGATGGAAACAGAGCGCGATGACTTGGTCGCCGCCATCGACAAACTCCGCGAAGGCATCAACAAACTGAACAAAGAAGCGCGCGAGCGTCTTTTGAATGCATTTGATACCGTGAACACACACTTCCAGAAACTGTTCACCCGTCTGTTCAACGGTGGCTCTGCTTACCTGAAGCTGGTGGAAGCGGAAGATCCGCTGGAATCCGGATTGGAAATTTTCGCACAGCCGCCGGGCAAAAAGCTAACAGTTCTGTCACTGTTGTCGGGTGGTGAGCAAACACTGACATCCATCGCCCTGATCTTTGCCATGTTCTTGACGAACCCGGCCCCGATCTGCGTACTGGACGAGGTTGATGCCCCGCTGGATGAAAGCAACGTGGATCGTTATTGCACCCTGCTGGAAGAACTTTCCAAAGAAACCAATACACGCTTCATGGTCATCACACACCATCGCATGACCATGGCCCGCATGGACCGTCTCTATGGCGTAACCATGAGTGAAAAAGGTGTCTCCCAGCTGGTATCGGTTGACCTGAAGCAACATGATTTGAATCTGGAAGGTCTGGCCGCTTAGAAAAGCTTGCCTTGTTTATTTTAAGGAACCTTTGGGGCAAGCGCGCTGTTATCCTTTGGGGTGCTTACAAGCAACCCATTGAAATAAATAGGGATATCAGCATATCTTGCAGATTACCTATCATTAATCATTTTCAGGTATTCTGAAAGTATAAGCGTTTGTGGCAAATTCTCTAAACATTTGCCGGGAAAAATACATGGCATTTCGCATGTTTAAACAAGCTGGATTTTTATCACTCGGGTTTTTAATCGCCCTTGCCTCTGCCACGGGCATGTCACGCGCGGCACAAAGTGCAACACAATATGCACAGCCACCCGTTTGCGAAATTCGCGGCACCGTCTCATCACTTGAATCTGTCAACACCTCCAAAGTGCCGTCTGCATTCAGCGGAAGTGAAACACATATCTCCGTCAATATAGAAACACGCGCACCACGCTATCAACAAACCGCCGACGCGGCGCCTTGCCAGAACCTGACCAAGGCCAAGTTGCAGACATACAAACTATGTTCCCCCACGCGCGTGAAGGCTGGCGATAAAATTCACGGCACAGAAGGTATCAATACCGGCCCTGCCGCATCGGTCGGCTGCCTGTTTGACCTGATTGTGCTGTCACGCCAATAACAGACCATCCCGGCCCTCTCTTAAAAACAGTGCGCAACGCTGTGCCGTATCGTAAGATGGCAGCATAGACATTTCACCTATATTAAAAGAACGACGGAAGCATCATGGATCAAGGCACGCTTGATATCGCAGAAGCCACTATGCCGCAAATTCCTTACTTCAAGGAAATGCTGGTCTTTTTGCTGGCCAGTGTCACCATTGTGCCTTTATTGCAAAGGCTGAAGGCAAGCCCAGTGCTGGGTTATCTTGCTGTGGGCCTAGTGATTGGCCCACATGGGCTGGCCCTGATACAAGAAAGCGAAGGCATTGAAACCTTTGCAAAGCTTGGTGTGGTTTTTTTGCTGTTTATGATCGGCATCAAACTTTCGCTCGAGCGGCTGATCACCATGCGCAAATATGTTTTTGGCCTGGGCACGCTGCAAATCCTCGTTACGGCAACCGTGATTGCCAGTATTGCACGCCTGTGGGGCAATACGCCCGAGGTCAGTATTTTGCTGGGCGGTTGTTTTGCCCTGTCTTCCACGGCCATTGTGTCGCAAATGCTCATGGAAAAAAACGCGCTTACCTCGGTTAAAGGGCGTGCTGTTTTATCTATCTTGCTTGCACAAGACATCGCCATCGTGCCCTTGCTGGTGCTGGCCAATGCCTTTACGCAACCGCACACAGGTGGGGCCAGTTTATGCATGGCGCTTGGCATTGCTGCAGCCAAAGCCGTGGTGGCCATTGCCATTATATTGCTGCTGGGCCGCCTGCTGCTGCGCCCGCTGTTTAAATCCGTCAACGAGCTGACAAACAGCCCCGAACTTTTTATTGCCATGACACTGCTGGTACTGTTCTTAACATCGACCTTAACATCCATGATGGGCCTGTCGATGGAACTGGGTGCCTTTCTGGCGGGACTTATGCTGGCGGAAACGGAGTTTCATAACCGGATTGAGACAGATATCCGCCCGTTTCAGGGACTTCTGCTCGGCCTCTTTTTTATCACCGTCGGGATGAGCATTGATGTCCATGCTGTCATGGGGCAGTTTTTCTGGCTGGTCTTGTCAGTCATCGGCCTACTGATGATCAAAAGCTTTATCACGACCGCCTTGTGTCTTGCTTTCCGGCTGGAGCCGGCAGTTGCGGCCCCTTCCGGCTTGCTGCTGGGACAGGCAGGGGAATTTTTGTACATTGTGGTCGGTGTTGCCATGGCATCACAAATTATGCCGGCGGAAGTCGGGCACTTTATGTTGCTCGTCACGGCACTGTCTATGATTGCCACGCCGTTTTTCTCCCTCATGGCCGACGCGCTTGAAAAACATCTGCTGAAGCGTAAAATAGCGCCGCAGGAGACCTGAAACCATGACACCGTTTATCGTCGCGGCACTTTATAAATTCGCACCGCTGCAAAATCTTGAAGATCTGCAAAAAGACCTGCTGGATGTTTGTAAAAAAAACGACATTTGCGGCACGTTGCTGATAGCACCGGAAGGCATCAACGGCACAGTTGCCGGATCGCGTGCCCATATTGACAGCTTATTGCACCATTTGCGCCGCCTGCCCGACCTGCAGGATCTGGAACACAAAGAATCCGGTGCCGAGCAACAACCATTTTACCGCATGAAAGTGCGCATAAAAAAAGAGATTGTCACCATCGGCCTGCCCGATGTGAACCCGAACGAAACTGTCGGTACCTATGTGAACCCCGAAGAATGGAACGATATTATCTCGGACCCCGATACCATCGTTATTGACACCCGCAATGAATATGAAGTGAAAATCGGCAGTTTTCAAAATGCCCTCAACCCGCATACCGATAGCTTCCGCGCGTTTCCAGACTACGTTGCCAAAAACCTTGATCCGCAAAAGCAGAAGAAAGTCGCTATGTTTTGTACAGGCGGAATCCGTTGTGAAAAAGCATCGGCCTATATGAAGAAACTGGGGTTTGAGGAAGTCTATCACCTCAAAGGCGGTATCTTGAAATATCTGGAGACCGTGCCGGAAGAAAAAAGCCTCTGGCATGGTGAATGTTTTGTTTTTGACCAACGTGTGGCCGTGCAACACGGGCTTGCCATCGGCAGCTATAAGCTATGCCCTTCTTGCCGCCATCCCGTCAGCCCTGATGAGCAACAGGGCGACAAATACGTCGAGGGCATCGCCTGCCCTTACTGCCATGATCATTTGACGGAGGAGCGTAAAGCGCGCTCTGCCGAGCGACAAAAACAAATCAAACTGGCGCAAGACCGCGGTGAAAAACATATCGGTGCCACGTTTGACGCGCAGACAGAAGAATAACCCTCAGGCAATCCACCCGGCCAGAATAGCCGCAAGTGTGGCACTCGCCGCCGCAATCCAGAGAATAACGCCCAGCAACAGCGGCTTGAACCCAACCTCTTTCAGCGCCGCAAGCGTTAAATTCGCGCCAATTAAAAACAGCGTCAGCACAAGCCCACGCCGCGCCACGGCTTCAATCATCTCTGCCGCTGGCTGCCCTGCCGGCGCGTAAGTAAAAACCGCTGCCATTGCCACAAAGCCCAGAATAAACCATGGGAATTTGACTTTCACTCCTGCGCCATCCGTTACCTGTCGCCGTGCCAGCCAAAAGCCCAAGGTCAGGGCCAACGGCACAATCCAGAGCGCGCGGGAGAGTTTAACGGTGGTACCAATATCAACCGATGCTTCGGAAAAATGCATCGTCGCGCCCACCACCGAACTGGTGTCGTGAATGGCAAGCGCAGCCCAAAGGCCAAATTGCTGTGCATCCAGCCCAAAGAAATGACCAAGAGGCGGAAAGATAATCAACGCCACCGCGTTTAATAGAAAAACCGTGCCCAATGCAGCAGAGATAGATTGCGCACGTGCATTGATAACAGGCGCAATCGCCGCAATCGCACTGCCGCCGCAAATGGCTGTACCGACACTAACCAGCAAAGACACATCGCGCGCAGATTTTAAAATTTTCGCCAGAACAAATCCCAGCAGCAATGTCAGCGAAATACCGATGAACGTGTAACCAAACCCACGCATACCCACCTCGGCCACAACCGCCAGATTCATACCAGCACCCAAACCGACGACAGATAAGGCAAGCAGATGCTTGACCGCTTTGGATGTTTTATCTGCCCAGGGGTTGCCCAGTGTGAGAGCCAACGCCAGCCCTGCCAGCAATGCAAGCGGCGGCGATACAAACGGCAGCAAACAACACAAGCCGCCGATAACAAGGCCCACTGTGGCGGTAATATGCCGAAAATCTGTGTTTTTTATATTCACTTGCCGCCGTGCTCCCTTCGCTCTATTTTTATAACAGAAACAAAGGAGAGTTCAGATGGAAAAAGCCGCGTTTGGTGCCGGATGCTTTTGGGGCGTAGAAGCCACTTTCCGCAAGCTGGCAGGCGTGACAGACGTAACCGTCGGCTATATGGGCGGTCACACCGCAGACCCCACCTACAAGGACATCTGCTACACCGATACAGGCCATGCAGAAGTGGTGCTGGTGGAATATGACCCGTCAATCATCTCCTATGACAAGCTGCTGGAAACCTTCTGGCGCAGCCATAACCCCACGCAACTCAACCGTCAGGGGCCGGATGTGGGCAGCCAGTACCGCAGCGCCATTTTCACCTATTCCGACGCGCAGGCCCAAACCGCCGCCGCCAGCAAAGCCGCCCTGCAACAATCCGGAAAATACAAAGAGCCGATTGTCACAGAAATCACCCCGGCGCCTGTGTTTTACAAGGCCGAAGAATATCACCAGCGGTATCTGGAAAAACAGGGGCGGGATCACTGCCATATCCCTTAATCTGCTGCATGAATAGTGCTAGGCTGTTTCCCTATTGAATACCAAGGGAGACGACCATGACCGCGAAACCACTGCTGGCCCATCTGGCCGATGAAACAGCCGCACTGCACACGCAGGGGCTTTATAAATCAGAACGCGTCATCGTTTCCCCCCAGCAGGCCGATATTACCGTGCATCAACCACAGAACGATGACAAAAATGTCATCAACCTTTGCGCCAATAATTATCTGGGCTTGGCCAATCATCCGGACCTGATCGCTGCTGCCCACAAAGCACTGGATACACATGGCCTTGGCATGGCTTCCGTCCGTTTTATTTGCGGCACACAAGATTTACACAAAGAACTTGAGAAAAAAGTCAGCACGTTTTTAAAAACAGAGGACACCATCCTCTATACCTCCTGCTTCGATGCAAACGGCGGACTGTTTGAAACCATCTTAAGCGAAGAAGATGCCGTTATCAGCGATGCGCTGAACCATGCCAGCATTATTGACGGCATTCGTTTGTGCAAGGCATCGCGCTATCGTTACAACAACAACGACATGGTAGATTTGGAAGCGAAGCTGCAAGAAGCCGCAATCGCGCGCTATCGCCTGATTGTGACGGACGGTGTGTTCTCTATGGATGGCATTATCGCCGACCTGCCCGCCATTTGCGATTTGGCCGAAAAATACGACGCGATGGTAATGGTCGATGACAGCCACGCCGTCGGCTTTACAGGCAAAACAGGGGCAGGCACACCTGAACATTGGGGCGTGCAAGACCGTGTTCATATCATTACAGGGACGTTTGGCAAAGCCTTGGGCGGCGCATCGGGCGGTTATACGTCGGGCAAAAAAGAAATCATCGAATGGCTGCGCCAACGCTCCCGTCCCTACCTGTTCTCCAATACCTTGGCACCGTCCATCGCGGCAGCATCCAGCGCTGCCATTGATTTGATTTTAAAAACGCCGGAGCGGCTTGCCAAACTGCACGACAACGCACGCTATTTCCGCGAAAAAATGACAGCCCTTGGCTTCGATCTGATCCACGGTGAACATGCGATTGTTCCGGTCATGCTCTACGATGCGGTGCTGGCAAAAAAAATGGCGGACCGCTTACTGGATGAAGGCCTTTACGTCATTGCCTTTTCCTTTCCTGTTGTCCCCAAAGACAAAGCACGTATCCGTACGCAAATGTCAGCCGCGCATGACAAGGCACATCTTGACCATGCCGTCGCCGCCTTCGAAAAAGTCGGCCGCGAACTTGGCGTTATTCAATAATAACAACAAAAGCAGAATAAACATGAAAGCCCTGTGCAAAAAAGAAGCCAAAGAAGGCATCTGGATGATTGAAGCCCCCGTGCCCGACATTGGGCCGGATGATGTGCTGATTAAAATCCGCAAAACATCTATTTGCGGCACAGACCTGCATATTTACAAATGGGATCCGTGGGCCGCCAAAACCGTACCTGTGCCGTTGATTACAGGGCATGAATATGTGGGCGAAGTGGCAAAGCTGGGTGCCAACGTCACAGGACTTGAACTTGGCCAGCGCGTTTCCGGTGAAGGGCATCTGGCCTGCGGCAAATGCCGCAACTGCCGTGGTGGTAAAATGCATCTGTGCATCAAAACAGTCGGCGTGGGCGTGAACCGTCAGGGCTGCTTTGCTGAATACTTTGCGCTCCCCGCTTCCAATATTTTCCCAATATCGGATGATATTCCGGATGATGTGGCGTCGTTCTTTGACCCGCTTGGCAATGCTGTGCATACCGCACTGTCGTTTGACCTGGTCGGTGAAGATGTATTGATCACAGGGGCCGGGCCCATTGGTGTAATGGCCGTTGGTATTTGCCGCCATGCCGGTGCGCGTAAAATTATTATTACCGATGTGAATGAATACCGGCTCGGCCTTGCCCGCAACATGGGTGCCACCTGCGCGGTAAACGTCACCAAAGAAAACCTGCGTGATGTGATGAAAGAACAAGGCATGACAGAAGGTTTTGATGTCGGCCTTGAAATGTCAGGCAATGCACAGGCCTTTCGCCAGATGACCGAAACGATGCGTCACGGTGGCAAAATTGCCATTCTGGGCATTCCGCCCGCCGAAACGGCGATTGACTGGAACCATGTCATTTTCAAAGGCCTGACGCTGAAAGGCATCTATGGCCGCGAAATGTACGAGACATGGTACAAAATGAAAGCCATTGTACAGTCCGGCCTTGATATGATGCCGCTGGTCACGCATATTTTTCCAGCCGACGACTTTCAAAAAGCCTTCGATGCGATGCTTGAGGGAAATACAGGTAAAGTGGTACTGGACTGGACGGCTTAAGCGCCGGGTATTGTAGCAAAATTGATTTTTAAAGATACCCGCGAACAGCTGCGCGCGGTGCAATCTGCCTCACCCGCGTAGGGGATCATGTCTTTTTCAGCGGTAAAGGTAATACGCGCCGGTCTGTCAGCCACTTTGTTGAAGGTCTGAAAGCGCACATTGCTATAGCCCAGATTTTCAACGCTTCTTTCAACAACAGGCAAAACCAGCACGGGGTCTTTATCCTGCGCCTTATCAAGGCCATTCAGAAACAACATATTTGCACTGCCGAGTGCCACGGCGACCGTGCCCATCCACAACAACGCCGCCCAACCATCCGACTTTGCTTTCGGTGTCTGGTTTTCTTCAGATGCGGTGTTTTGGGGCAGTTTTTTCATGTTTTTCGACTCCGTGGGGGCTGTTTTTCATTTTCTTGCGTTCTAAACTACGCCCCCATATGAGTTATGTCAAGAAAAACCGGAATATATTGAGCAATTTCAAGTCATATCGCATATTATGAGGCACCCCTTTCAGACAATCAGGAGAACGCCATGACCGCCAAGAAGAAACCATCGCCCAAAACGAACATCCAGCAACTGTCGCTGGCTGATTCCACCGCACATGTCCTGAAAAAAATGGGCGTAGAGGCCAAAGATTTTGCGGCTGGCGACCTGAAGGTTTGCTCCCCCATTGATGGTTCCGTCATCGGTATCGTCAAAATGGATACCCCAAAAACATTGAATGCCAAAATCACCCGCGCGCATGAGGCCTTTTTGGACTGGCGTGTTGTCCCCGCCCCGCAGCGCGGCGAGCTGATCCGTATTTTCGGCGAAGTGCTGCGCGAACACAAAGAAGAGCTTGGCAAACTTGTCACCCTTGAATGTGGCAAGATCCTGACCGAAGGTCTGGGCGAAGTGCAGGAGATGATTGATATCTGCGATTTCGCGGTCGGTCTTTCCCGCCAGCTTTACGGCCTGACCATTGCCTCCGAACGCCCCATGCACAAAATGCAGGAAAACTGGCACCCCGCCGGCGTGGTCGGCGTGATTTCTGCCTTTAACTTCCCTGTTGCTGTCTGGTGCTGGAACTTCGCACTGGCGGTTGTTTGCGGTGACAGCGTTGTCTGGAAACCGTCCGAGAAAACACCGCTGACGGCCATGGCCTGTCAGGCGCTGTTTGAAAAAGCGGCCGCACGTTTCGGCAAAGCGCCCAAAGGCCTGTCTGAACTGGTGATTGGCGAACGTGACATCGGCGAGAAAATGGTCGATGACAAACGTCTGCCGATTATTTCCGCCACCGGTTCCACCCGCATGGGCCGCGAAGTGGGTCCGCGCGTGGCGGCCCGCTTTGGCAAAACCATTCTGGAACTGGGCGGCAATAACGCCATGATTTTGGCCCCCTCCGCCGCACAAGACCTGGCGCTGATGGCAACCGTTTTTGGTGCCGTCGGTACAGCAGGCCAGCGCTGCACATCGCAACGCCGCCTGATTGTGCACAAAAGCATCGCGGATAAGTTTGTCCCCCGTGTTAAAAAAGCCTATCAATCCGTGCACCCCAAAATCGGCAGCCCACTGGATGGCAATACACTCCTCGGCCCGCTGATCGACAAACAGGCGTTTGATGCCATGCAGGCTGCCCTCAAAAAAGCAAAAGCTGCGGGCGGCAAAGTGACCGGTGGCGAGCGTGTATTGGCAAAGGAATATCCCAAAGCCTATTACGTGACTCCCGCTGTTGTTGAAATGCCCAAGCACCACGATGTGCTGAAGCATGAAACATTCGCCCCCATCATGTATGTCGTTAAATACAACAAAATCGACGAAGCCATCGACATCCAAAACGATGTGCCCCAGGGCCTGTCTTCCTGCATCTTCACCAACGATGTACGCGAAGCAGAACTGTTTACATCGGCAGCCGGATCAGATTGCGGGATTGCCAACGTCAACCTTGGCACATCCGGCGCTGAAATCGGCGGTGCCTTTGGCGGCGAAAAAGAAACCGGCGGCGGACGCGAAAGTGGCTCGGACAGCTGGAAGGCCTATATGCGCCGCTCCACCAATACCATCAACTACGGCACAGCCCTGCCACTGGCGCAAGGCGTGAAGTTTGATGTGGATTAAAGCCACATCAACATAAAAAAGCCCCGGTATCAAAACCGGGGCTTTTTTTATTGAACGCTTTTGTTACTTCGCAGCAGGGCCTTTCGGCGCTTTTGCCTTAGGTACGTATTGCTTGCGCAGCGCATCGCGGTGTTCTGCCAACCAGTATCCGGCAATAATTGTTTTCATGTCGTTGTTCACACCGGTTTTCACTTCATTGATAAAGTCTTTGGCGGAAACCATGCGGGTTTTAATATTCTCCTGCTCGTTATCATTGCCGAAAATACCAGCGCCTGCAGATGTATCAACAATACCGACAACAATAGAAATTTTCTCGGACGTACCGCCTGCGCTGACATAGGCATCTTGAATTTGTTTTGCGTCTTTCAGCGTCAGTCCCGTTTCTTCGGTGGTTTCGCGAATGGCGGCGTTGACGGCGCTCTCCCCTTTGGCAATCCCGCCTGCGGGCAAGGTATCGGTATAGGGATATTCGCCAGCCGCCAAAATACCCGGGCGCATTTCGTTGACCAGCACAACTTCATCACGTTTAGGATCATAGGCCAGAATGGCCACGGCATGGCCCCGTTCCATCACCAGACGTTCATATGTCGCGGTGCCACCTTCGTGCTGATCTGCCTCAATCTCGTAACGGTTGATTTTCAAAAAACCGTTGAATTCTGCTTTCACACTTTTAACACGTGCTTGCAGTTTCTTTTCTGGGGTGTTCTTGGTGGACATGTGAAAGGCTCCTGAGGCTGAGAATCGATTGATATGCTCTTACTGAGTATTTTATATACTCAGTAAGAGCATATAGCAACCCCCAATAAAATCATAAAATATCAGCTATTTAGAGAATCAACCCGGACCTGTCGGCTTCTTAACCGCAGAAAGTGCCTGATACGGATTGTCATTCGTGACATTTTCAGCGGCAAAAGCTTCACGGATGCGCTCCTTATTCTTGGCAAGCCAGAAGGCACAGACCAAGCTCTTCATATCTTTCAACGCACCGCTTTCAGCACGGGCGATAAACTCGTCCGCACTTATCACCACGCTTTTAATATCTTCACCTTCGGATGCATGGCCATGTACGCCACCTGCCCGCGACATATCCACGGTGCCAAAGACCAGTGCCAGACGCTCTGATGTGCCGCCAGAGCTCACATAAGCACCAGGGTGGATCAGTGTCGGGTTTTTCAATTCAAGGCCCGTCTCCTCCAGCATTTCGCGTTTGGCGGCGGTTATTTCGTCTTCCCCGGCATCAATCATACCAGCGGGAAGTGAATCGTTGAAAGGATAGTCGCCCGCAGCCAACAGGCCCGGGCGCATTTCATTCACCAGCAAAACTTCATCCCGCGCAGGGTCATAGCCCAAGATGGCCACGGCATGGCCGCGTTCGAAAATCAGGCGTTTCACGGTCATTGTCCCGCCATCGTGCTTGTCCTGCTCGATCGTCAGTTCGTCCATTTTAAAAAAGCCGTTAAAAACACGCTCTTTCCCGACAATACGGGCGGATGGTTTTTTATCGTCTTTTTTGTTTTCTGGTGTGTCCGACATGCAGGGGCCCCTTTTGAAAGAATGTTTAGCTTTTTAACATATTCACAAGGTGCCTGTCCACAAAAAAACCCGCCGTATTGGCGGGTTTTTCTTTTGTTATCAACGTTTTGAGTATAAATCCAGATACCCAAACATTTGTATTTATTGGTGAATGCCCTTGGCGAAGAGATCAATTACAAGACGGTGCTGACCTTTGCCGGAGAGCGTATTTTGCTCTTTGATCACCGCAGGGGCAATCAGGTTCACGGTCAGCTTGCCATCGGCATAGGCCCACCCACTCACCAAAGCCCCGCCATTTGCGGCCCATTCAGCTTTGCCGGCGGCCCAGGTCAGGCGCGGCAACTCTACCGTCAGCTGCTTGCCGTCTTTGGACAGGTGGCTGCGCGCATCCGGCACTGCTGTGACGTCCAGCACAATACGGGTTTTGTCCAGATGATCGCCGAGACGAACGCCTTTGATATCACCAATCGGCTTGTTTGCTTCTTTGACCAAAACAGCTTGCTGTTGCGCAATGGCCTGTTGACGGCCCGCAACATCACGAAGTCCCGTTTCAACAACCTCGACACGTTGATCCATTGCCGGTGCATAAACATCCAGATCATCACGCAATGTTTGCACGGCTTCTTCCAAGCGGTCAAAACGTGCACTGGTGCCTTTGACGGGTTCTGCGAACAAGGGGGTCAAACGCATCCCTTCGGCAGGGGCCATGGCGCTTTGTTCTTCCGAGGTCAGAGGCGCTTTGCGCACTTCTGCCGGGTCTTTTTTGGTGAAGGTACAGGCCGACAACGACAGCACCAGCAAGGTACCCGAAACAACCAGAAAAGAAGATTGGCGCACTGACATGGACATGATAACTCCCGCGTGTATTAACTTTAAAAACCTGCATTATTCTATCCAATGATAACCAATTGATAAACAGATAAAAAACCCGTCTTTAGCGACAAAGCTGTTTAACGAAACACCGAATCCCTTTAATCTATTTTTTCTTTGTTGTCAGGCGATTGGCCGGTAAACATTCCTCCCCGCCGATAACATTTACCCCTTTCAACCACTGTCTCAATTTGTGGTCAGGAGCCGATGATGATCGAACCGCTGGTGATGGACCTGAAATCCATCAAACTGATTCCCGAAGAAGGCACACCGGAAATTGTGACCGTATCGCAAGCAGACGGCTTTTTTATCAATGCCCGCCGCAGCGAAGATTTTCGCATCCGTGCCACCCTCTACGACATGCTGAAACAAGCGCGCGATGCCCTGCCCGATGGTTTTCATCTGATGGTGTTTGAAACCTATCGCGCTTTTTCCAAGCAGGAACAGCTTTGGAAAAATACAAACAAACAGATGAAAGAGCGCTACCCAGACTTGGACGAAACCGCGCTGATGCAGATGTGCGAAAACTTCACCGCCTGCCCCTATGACGGTATCGGCAGCGGCCATATGGCGGCCGCTGCGATTGACCTGACATTGTGCGATGCCAAGGGCCAGGAGTTTTACATGGGCACCGACATGCATGAGAAAAACGAGAAAACAAAAACAGAAGCCGCAGGCTTAAGTGCTGAAGAAACCCGCCTGCGCGGCATTTTAAAAACCGCGATGGAAGATGCCGGGTTTGTCAACTACCCGCCCGAATGGTGGCATTACAGCTACGGCGACCATCAATGGGCATGGCTCGTCGGCAAAGATACTGCCATTTACGGCATCCTTGATATTTAATCAGCCTTGATGAAATCACATGCGCGGTGGTTTGTCTTGCGGCAAGCCTTTGGTAACACCCTGCGTTGTATCCAGACGGATGCCCTGCGCGGACGTCACATTGACAACAGGCGCCGTGCTTTGTTGTGAATGGCCTGACATCAAACAATCCTGATTGCCATTTTGTGCGACTGTTGCGTAAAACTTGTCCGGATAGATGTGGAACAAGAAGCGTTTTTCACCCCCGCCATCCAGATGCGCGTATTTGCTGTCTTCAATCCCCACCTGCACAGCACCGCTGTTGTTGACGATGTTGTTCAGCGAGCGTTGGTTGTTCGGATCTACCATCGTAAAAATCCGGTCCATCTTCAAAACCTTGAAGGCATAATCTGTCAGCGCCAGAATGGCTTCTTTGCCAAAGCCATGGGCTTGCTGATCGGGGGTAATAAACAGGCCCCGTTCGCATTGCGTGCCGCTATCAAATGTCTTGCGGTCAAACAATTCGACATAGCCCACAACCTGCCCTTTGTTTTCGACAACAAATTCATATTCGGTCCGTGGTTCGACAAACTGGTTCTTGATACGCTCCAGCACAAATTTTTCGACATCTTTCTGACCGGTCTTTTTCACATCCGGCTGGCCGCGCACGGCCTTGGTCTGATCAAAAGCGGCAAAGAAGAAATCCTTGCGGCAGGTTGTTTTCAAAAAGGCCAGATATTCCGGCGTGCGGCGAAGGGCCGATGCCAGCGCTTCGCGCGCGGGATAATCTTTAGATTGCAGGTAAGAGATATCGTGGTTTTTGATATCTTCGGCCAGTTGCGGATGTTTTTGCGCAAAGGTGGTGCCATCGGCATCACTGCCAAATTCCCGGTATGCGCATCTTTTGGACGTAAACAGCATCGTCGTATTTCCCAAATTTAACAGGATGTTACGTACCGCAACAGGCTAAATTATACATAATATAAGGTTTTTCAGCAAGTTGATTTTGTTGCGGCAAAAAGAGAAGCCCGGATCACTGGCCAAAACGCGGCCAGCGGCACCCGTGACGACCCGGCATCCCCCGTATCAGGGACGCGGGCCGTTTTGTCGCTCACGTGCTGTTTCTTGCTGTGGGAGGTCTATTTTGATGCTTTTGGCGTAATGGGCCTGACCCGTCAGGGTGATTTCACCCTTTTCGACATCAATCTTCAAGTCCTGCACACCGCCCACAAAGCCCTCGCCCCCAGGGGGATAGGGGTAAACCACCTTAAAATCCCGCTTGGCGGGATCAAACGTGTCTTTGTTTTTAACAGTCCAGAACGGAATGACAGAGCAATTGGCAGAGCCACAGGCCACATCTTCGTTCACATCAATACCGGGCAGAAAAACACGGTTGATGACATCGTAGCCTTCAATAACCGACTTTGCTGTGCCCATAATGCCTTCGTGCACATAGGGCCCCACAATCGCCATTTGCTTCAACCGCGGAAAATCAGGCTCCAGCGCCAGAAGGGTCTCCGCATTTTTAAAACAGACGACCAGATCACGCACGCGCGGAGCGAAATAAACAGGTTTGACAATCTCATCTTCCGGCACGCGCAAGCCGGCTGCGAGTTCTTTGTAGAACGCAGGGTCTGTCATTTCCTTCAGCTCAATCACCGCAGGCAAACACAGGGAAATATTATCGCCATCAATATCAGCAAGGATTTCACTTTTTGCACTGACCCCGAATTTCGGGTTCATTTTAAATGTCATTTTGCCGTTCTTGCGAAATTCCGGATTCTCGCGCAGCAAAAGCTCCACCGCCGCCATAGTCGCATGGCCGCAAACGTGGCATTCGTCGCCATCGGGCGAGAAATGGCGCACATCAAAAACACCGGCCATTTCGGTCGGTCGCACAAAGGTCGTCATGGGGGATGCCAGTTTCTTGGCGGCCCGTCCCATATCCTCGTCAGAGGGGAATTCGTCCACAATGGTGACGGTCGCCGGATTACCGATGACGTTCATCCCTTTGCGGGTAAAGGCTTTGATCTCGTGGAATTCCATCGTCTTTGTGTCTGCCCTCTCCCCCGGCTGCCCGGAGTGTTTGAAAAATAGCGAATTAAAAGATTACGGCAAACTTTGCCGTTTCGTCAATAAAATTTGAAAAATGACCGCTTTAAAAGGACAAATCCCCCGCCAGCATCGCGCGTGGCAGGGGATATTGTGATCGGTTTATTCGGCAGCCCTAGCCCTGACCGGTGCCTCTGCTGCGGGTGTATCGCCCTCGGTTTCGGGGATCAGCTCTAACACCTGCATATCGAACAGAGCCTTGTAGCGCGACTTGGGGTTGGCCATCAGCGCGGCATGGTTGCCTTGCTCGATAATGTGCCCCTTGTCAAAGACCAGAATACGGTCGGCTTTCTGAATTGTCGAAAGCCTGTGCGCAATCGTAATCGTTGTGCGGCCTTCCATCAGACGTTCCAGTGCCTGTTGGATATAATGCTCCGAAATCGAATCCAGGCTCGAGGTGGCCTCGTCCAAAATCAAAATCGGCGCATCAGCCAGCACGGCTCTTGCAATTGCAACCCTTTGACGTTCACCGCCCGAGAGTTTGATCCCGCGCTCGCCCACCAGCGTATCGTAGCCTTTGGGCAAGGTCATAATAAAATCATGTGCGAAAGCTTTTTTCGCCGCGTCTTCAATCTCGGCCTGCGTGGCCCCCGGATTACCGTAGGAAATATTTTCCGTCAGCGTCCGGTGAAACAGGATCGGGTCTTGCGGTACCAACGAGATGGACTGCCGCAGGCTTTCAAGTGTGACCTGCGAAATATCCTGCCCGTCAATACGGATCGTACCTTCTGTCACGTTATACAAACGCTGGATCAGCTTGACGAAGGTGGATTTACCGCTGCCCGAAGGCCCCACCAGCGCCAGTTTCTCACCGGCCCGTATATCAACCGTCAGGTCTTTGTAAATCTGTTTGCCTGTATTCGGATATTGGAACCCGATACCGTCAAACGAGATCATATCCGCACGGTCCGTACGGCCAACGACCAGACTTTTAGCATCCTTTGCATCTGTCACATCATCTTCATGCAGCCAGAATTCGATAATGTCTTCCATATCGCTGACCGAACGTTGCAGATGCGAAATATGCATCCCGATATCACGCAGATAACCACCAATAATAAAGAATGTCGTAATGACAAGAACGATATCACCGGGTGTTGCCTTGCCTGTACTCCACAAAACGATCGTGGTTGCAATCATGCTTGTCATCATAAACAGGCGCATGACCGAACGCACCGCATCCGCACTGACCCCTGTTTGCCAGGCTTGCAACGACTTGTTGCGCCAATCACGCACCGTGTTTGCAAAGACTTTGTCTTCACGGCTTTCCGTGCCGAAGGCTTTTACCGTCGGGTTACCCGTAATGATGTCTGCAAGCGTGGCGCCGACCTTGGTGTCAAATTCTGCCGATGCGCGAAAGCGCGGCGCCAGAATTTTAACCGACATCCAGATACTGACTGCGCAATAGGCAAGGATCATAATCGCCGCCAGCACACCCACCAGCGGTAAGGAAACCGTCAGCATGACAGTAACGCCCACCATAATGGTCAAAGCCGGCAAGAGACCCATGAGGATCGTATCCTCAAAGGTATCAAACGACCACATGCCACGCGTGACTTTACGCACCGTGCCGCCCGCAAAAGTATTGGCGTGCCAGTCGGAACTGAACCGTTGAACCTTGCGCAGACCGTCAATCACGATGGCCTGCAGGTTTTCAACCGCAAACCTGTTCCAGACGAAAATCGAGCACACACGCAGCAACTGGTGCAAAAGCGCCAGAATGGTAAAGCCCCAAAAGGCTGCCCAGGCTGCTGCCATCGCTGTCTCTTCACCGGCCGCATGTGCTGTCATGGCATCCACGATCCGGCCTGTATATACGGGCACGATCGCATCCATCAACACCGAGGCCAGCATCAAACCGGCCGCGCCCACACCAAGCCATACCCGTGGCCGCCAATAATGGTCAGCAAAACGGATGACCTGACGCCATGTCACGGTACGTGTTTTTTTCTCTTCTTCTTCCATGTCTTTTTACTGCCCGCCTTGAAAAAACCAAAGCAGGGCCAGTCCTTTCCGTTAGATCTGTTTTGTGTTCAGACCACGCAAGAGGCGTGTTTGCAGTGCTATCGAAGTATCAGAAAGTTCGAAAAATGCTGAACCACCGGAATACTGCCTGCCTGAACTTTTATAAATTTCCAGGCCACGGCAGATGGTTAGTCAGCCAAAGAGACCCGGAAATGAAGCGATATTTGAATTGGTAAGCGTCATTGTTCATTTCCTCCTCTGGTTTGGGTTAAAACGCAGGTGCAAGGCTGCACCATGTGTGAATGTTGCGACTATGACACAGAAAAATGTCACAGGGAAGATACAAAATTTTGGGACAAATGTTCTTAAGCGTCCGTTTCCCAAATTATCATTTTAGATAAAGGGCTTTCGGCGCAAATACGTTCGATGATATCACCCGTCACCATTGCCGTTTGTGGCAGGAATATCACAACCGTTTCAGGCTTTCCCATGGCCACACGCAGTGATTCGGGCGTATCCACTGTCACAATCTCGGCCGCTTTGCTGATCAATTCCGCCTGCCAGCTGCCCACGGGTAATCTTGCCAACCGGCTGGCATGTTGGCGGCCATGCGAAGCCCCTTCTGCCGCTTCTTGAAAAGCCAGTGTTTCCAGCAGTTCCATCGCTTCTTGCTTGTTTACTTGCATGGATCTCTCCTTTAACGCAAATACCTGTTCAGACCACAAATCAATACGCTTATGGGCCGCGCGGCTTCACGATGTTCGTATAAACAGCCGGACGCGATGTGCTGCGATGGATCACCTGCCCCAGTGTGCTGCCCTTGTTAACAGTCATCTGGTTCGGGTCATTGTCGCTTTGCTCCACATCCGCAATTTCACACAGGGCAGAGAATGCCTTGATCAAGCCTTCAATCACCTGCTGTGTATTGCCGCTGACCAGCTGGCCCTTTTCGCCGCGCACTTTCGCGCCATCGGCCAAAAAGTCGTTGATCCGCTGGATAGAAGATTCATCTTCCTTCACCACATAACTGATGCCGTTTTTGCTCAGGGCCGATTTCAGCTGTGGGGCCACATCTTCAGGGCCGACCACCATCATCTGGTCACGTACCTTGTCTTCGATGACATAAAGGTAGGCTTCTTGCTTATCGCTACCGGCCGCCGCCAGAATGGTCAGGTCGAAACCGACTTTGGATTTACCTTGCAGCGTGTTGAAAGCTTCAACATCCGCAGGGTCAGTCGGCGCATCTGCCACATAATCCATCAATTCCGCCGGCCAGACACGGGAACGGTTCTGACCGCTGTATTCCGGCACCGCCAGCGCCGCAAGGGCGGAGCGGAAATCGGCCAGAATATATTCTTTGGAATTTGCAGCATCTTCCAGCTCATAGTTCGGCAGTGCTTTGCCCGCAATCATTGGCTCGCCATTGACCTTGTTCAGATCATCATTCGGCAAGACAAAGGATTTCGGTGAGGCATCACCGCTTGCTTGCAAGCCCTTCAATGCACGGCCCAGATTTTCCAGCGGAATGATAAAATCATCATCACCCTGCATATTTTTATAAACGCCACGCAGGTTGGCCATCAGCACATTACGCACCTCCAGCAGTTCTTCAGATCCACCCAAATCTTTGAGGCGGTCATACTTCAGAAGATCCGGCAAAGGTTTCACAGTCGGGCTCAGCTTGGCTTCTTTATGATCCGGCGGGAAAATACCATTTTGCTCGCAAAGGCCGATCAAGGCCGCGCGCGTGCGGGGCATGTTTACGGTATCGTTCACAATGCTTTCTTGCACTTTGCGTACGAGATTGGCACCAAAGCGATGCCAGCCAGGTGCCGCCTGACCGATAGAGGCCTTATCAATGCCCTTAAAGGCTTCAGCCAGATTAAGCGTCAATGTCGCCGTTTTGGCGGGACGCACTTCCGGCATGGACTGTACAGCCTGATTGTAATCATCAATCACTGTGCGGAAACTGGTGCGAATTTTACGGCTGCCCATGGCAACTTCATCCGCCAGGTCCTGATAGGCTTTTTGGTTAAACAATTCGGATTCAGGATCAGACAGTTTCATACGTTCAAACTGATAGCCCGAATACTGGTTGATAGCCTGCACGGTTTCCTGAAAGTTTTGCAGAAAGTAAATTTCATGCGGCGGGATTGCTTTTTGCTCTTGCGCGTTCAGGCCCAGCTTACGCACTTCCACCAGCCAATCCGCAAATTCGGCGGGCTTGGCTTTGGCCTGATCTTCAAACAAGTTATAGAGCGTGACCAAAGGCACACCTGTCCACACCTGGGAAATACGGTGTTTCCAATCGCGCAGCTCCGGTTCGCCAATCCGGTGCGGCTTCAGGCGATCTTCCATAGAAATAGAGAGATCCTGTGTTGTGTCGCCATCTGTTGCATCGTTACCGGCAATGCCGATATGCCAGCCTGCTTTCAAATCATCACGTGTCACGGTAATGGTTTTGGGGCTGTCGCCCTCGCCGGCTTCGGCCATGTCGTTATTGATCGTCACATAGTCGCGTTGACCATTGGCGAATTCAAGGAAGGTCTGGAATTTATCCAGTGTGCCCTTTTTGGATTTATTGAATTCATCCAGAAACAACGGGCGGCCCGTACGGATGGAGTCAAACACTTCGCCCGGCACGGTTTTGATACCGAAAGAGTTGTTTTGCACATCAATGCCTTCTTTGGCATAGATGGCGGCCATGATTTTCTGGCCACGGATCATGGCATCGCCACGATCTTCGGCGGCCCCTTTTTTACCTGTCGTGTCTTCTTCCAGACGGCGCTGACCAATGGCATCCCAGTTGATCAGGGTTTTGTCACCATTTTTAACAACAGAGCCCGGAAATTCGGATTCAAGCGTTTCCAATGTGGACGGCTGCACACGGCCTTTTTCCACGCGCTGTTCAAACTGTTCTTTCACGCCTTTGCCGTAGTCAATCACGGTGCGGAAGAACAATTCGCGCATGTTCATACCGCCGCAATCCACCATGATCGGGCCTTCGGGGTGTGTCAGGCCACCCACCATGCGGAACAGGTGCGACTTACCGGAGGACGCATCACCAAAAACAGTCATGATGCGGTTTTTGCTCTCCGGTTGAATTTTTGCCAGAAGATCACGCAGCATCAGCATCATTGATGGTGTCGGCATCTGGCGGTACAAGATACCGTTGACGCGCTCCATCGACTGTTCTGTCGGCACCACCATGGGCTGGTGCGTAGATTCAATGACTTGTACCACATGTTCCATCTGGCCATTGCTGCCCTTGCGGACCTCGGCCATTGGATAGGGCAAACCCGGAAAACCAACGGGCACACGCAGCTGTGAAAGCTCGTCCGCTGTCATCGCCGCGATTTTTTTCTCGCTGAGGGATGCTTTGCTATCGGTTGCCATTATCGTTCTCCTCTGTATATCTCTGCTTTTTGTTGCGTTTATATTCTGTCTTGATTTTTATCTGGTTAAATCTCTGTGCAGCTTGCGCAGGCGTTGACGTTTTGCGCTATCCGGCTCTGACTTCACCTGAAAGCTGCGCACACGTTTCAGCATCAACCGCGCCAAATCCAGCGGAATGGATTGCGGATCATTGCCATGCATCACGCCGACCATACGGCCGCCTGTTTTATCAATCACGCCTTGAAACACACGTTCCATCTGCGTACTGCCTTCGGCACGGTTGTTCAAAACCGCGACATCAATCGACAGGTTTTTGCCGTTTTTGCCAATCGTCTCCAGCGCTTTACTGGCCTCAGCTTGGTCAAAAATATCCCCATCAGAGAAAACCAGAATATGGGACGAGCCGCTGACCGTACCGTTTTTGTTGCGGTGGTCTGCCATGCTCTCGACTGTTTTGATGATACCCGGGGCAAGGTCGGTGCCACTGCCGGTACCGTTGCGCAGTTTTTCCAGCTTTTCGCCGACTTCACGCGGGTTGGATTCAGGCGTGGCCACCACCAATGGCACGGCATCACCCCAAATCAGAATGTAGGAATCAATACCTGCTTTGCGGCAGGCCATATAGCCGATGGCCGCGCTTTGCAATGCCGCTTCCATTGCCGATACACCGCTTGCCAAACGCACGCCGGGCATAGATCCTGAACCGTCAATCATAAAAACAGCTTCAATCGTGCTTTCGGTTGTGGCCACGGTATCTTCGTGGAATTTCTTAAAATCATCGGGCGACAGTTTCTGGCCTGTTGCCTTGCGGAATTTGGTTTCCAGCATCCGGTCACGGTTCAAGCGCTGCAATACATCACCGTCTTCTGCCATAAACTCCAGACTTTTGGACTGACGCAAAATTTGACGGCGCTGTTCAGCGCGAATGTTTTTATACGCCTGCGCGGTGCGGTTGATCACAGGTGCCAGTTCCAGCATACGTTTGTTGAAGTCGCGCCAATCCCCCTTGGCAAGGGCGGCCAAATCTACACCGCGCTGACTGCCACCCTGATTGGATGACAAATCGCCCGGCTTGGATTGCGGCATGTTTTTTGCCGCTTCCTTCATGGCTTGCTTTTGCTCTTCCGTCATATCTTCGTTGACGGTGTCCTTTTGGCGCATGTCGCCGACTTTTTTGGGGTTCTTTGGCTCTTTCGGCGGGTCATGGTCCCAGCCCGGGCCACCCTTGCCTTCGGCATCTTTGCCGTCTTCGGGCTTGTCGCCTTTATCGCCATCGGCGCCGGCGCCATCTTTGCCCTGCTCTGGGTCTTTGTCACCGTCTTTTTTATCGTTACCACCAGCGGCGGCTTCCTGATTTTTCTTGTGGTCGAGATCCTCTTTTTCCTTCGGATCTTTCGCCATGCCTTTGATCTGTTCTTTCAGATCATCATCCAGCTCTTGCGGCTCGCCATCATCTTCTTCACCACCGCCGCCGGATTGTTCCTTCGGATCTGCATCATCCTTTTCACCGCCGCCACCTGACTGCTCTTGTGGTTCTCCTTGTGCACCCGGCATCCCGCCTTGCTGCGGTGAGTCCGGAAAGCCGTTTTGCTTACCTTGTTGCGGCTTGCCTTCGCCACCACCTTCACCGGATTGTGGCTCGCCTTGGCCTTCTTGACCTTCGCCCTCTTGCCCCTCACCTTGACCGGACTGAGGTTGACCCTGACCGGATTGTGACTGGCTCGGATCATTACCCTGTTGGTTGCCTTTTTGCGGCTGGTTCTTCTTATCCAGGTTTTGCTCAACCTGTTTCTCGAATTCTTTCAACAGCACATCTGCATAGGGCTTGATGTAAATATCCCAGATTTTGCCCATGATCTGTGCGCGTTTTTCGGCCATCTCGGCCACCACAGCACGATAACTATCTTCCGCTGTGGTATGCGGCGGCTTGGCAAGATACCGATCAGCGGCCTGCGGCTGGGATGTGCGGATACTCTCATTCACAGATGCTGACAGGTCGACCAGGTATTCAAACGCATCGCGTCCGTTGGCATCAGGCACTTGTGACATATCAACGGTTTTGCGGATATCATCGGGGAAAACGCGAAAGCGTTCCCAGTTTTTATCTTTGTTGCTAAACAGGCCATTTTTCTCGTACCCCGCCAGCAATGCGGCACGGGTCACTTCGTTGTACATTTTCTGCGCAATTTCGGGGGAAATTTTACCCGCTTTGACATCCTTGATTTGTTCGTCCGTCATTGGCTCGATCATCAATTTGAGAAAAGCTTCTTTTGCCTTCTCTTTATTGGTAGCCGATTTTTCCTGCTTTTTATCCTGAATTTTTTTGCCGATTTTTTCGATCAGCGTGTCATCGGACTCAGAACCACCCGGTGCTTCATCCGTTTTAATCTGCACTGGCTTCTTGGCATCTTCGCCTTTCAAAATCTCGGCGTAGCCACGCAAGACCATGGCCGCATGGTTGAGGGAATCTCCCATGTCCTGCGGCAGCTTGTGTTTCATGTCGATGGCGAATTGGTCGACGCAAATATCTTCCATCGAGTTCCAGGCGCGATGCCATAACTGCCATTCGCCGACATCCAGCGCCAGCTGTTTTTGTTCTTTTTTGGTGGCCTTTTGCGGAGGCGCACCGTTTTTATCGATCGACCGTGGATCCACTAGCTTTTCGACCGTCTTGTAAAGTTCCTTCATGCGCGGCGGATAACTGCCTGCGCTGAGTTCACTATGGCCAATTTCATGCAAGTGAATGGCGCGCACATGCTCAAACCCTGTCAGCAACATAAAGTACAAATCAAGGTTGATGTGGTTCTTGATCGGGTCATGGTAAAACCAAGACCCCGGCGCGCCCCAATCAAAGGTCGCGTCATCATTTTGCAAGGATGCAGAAATCACTTTTGCAACGGCAATACCTTCATTATGCAGACCAATGGTGTTTTGCAGTTGGCTCCAAAGCGGGCTGCGCTCCACAGGGTCCTTGCCATCATCCATCATACGGGTCAGCGTGGCGGCCCAGAGAAGCTGCTTGGCAGGCGTGTTCAGCTCGATATCCAGATCATCTTCCACGCTGCGGTTGGCAATGGCTTTGCGCGCAACTTCGACCTGTTCGGGAATGTTTTCGAACGCGTTAATACGCGTGACAAAATCATCGAACTGTTGTGCGTTGAATTTCTTTTCCTGAAAGGCTTTTTTGAGATCAAGACGTAACTGTGTAATCGGCAGGCCCAGGATACGATCCATTTCCTCGCCGCCAAAAAAATTATTCGCTGCTTTTTTCAGTCCGTCTAGCATGGGATATGCAGCGTTCCTTTCAACAGGTATTACAGACAAATATAGTATGCGTGAGCATGGGCCCGGACATACACATTATTTTCTATAATAATTAAATTACCGTTAAATTCCAGATATTTCGGATTTCTATGTATAGCACATTGATTTAACTTAATAAATATATTTCTGCACATGGTTCTCATTCACATGACCCGGGTCAGAAAATTATCAGGTTTTTCAAGATTCTCTGCTGAAAATTGCGCGGCTTTTTTCCGCACAAGGTCAGTAATCCGTACTAAAATACCCTCCATAAAGGCCATGCTGGGGTGCACAAATGTTTCAAAAAGATTTCTTAAAAATTACCGGCCTCTATGCTGCCGGCATCATCATCATTTTCTACCTTTGCTGGATGGCCCTGCGCGCGGCCCTGCCGGAAGCGCAGCTGGATCTGGTACAGACCCTCTCCACCGCCTTTGGCATTAACCTGCCGAATGACATGCCGCTGCAAAGCAACACCGAAATGCGCATGTTCTCTGTCGTGCTGATCATTGCCTCCATGTCGATTGCCTTGATCGTTTTGAACGTATTTTTCAGTGCCGTCATCACCGCCCGGTTTATCCGCCCGCGCGTCAAGGTTCTGACCTCCTCCAAGGGTGTGCTCAGCACCACATGGAATGCCACATCGCCCTATATGCTGGTGCGCCTGTCCAATTTCCATTCAACCGATCTGGTGGATGTAACACTGAATGTGGTTTTAACGGTGGAAGAACTCCGCTCGAACGGTGTCTCGACAGAACAGTTCCTGTGCTACCTGCCGATTGCCGAATTCACGCCACAGCGCATTCTGGTGATGGAGCAGCGCACCCCCTGGAGCATTGCTGTACCCGCCGATATTCTGCTCAGCAATTCGCTGACCAAAAACTATCACTTCAAACCCGGCAAACCGATTGTGACGTCTTTCTCTGCCGGCAAAAAAATTGTGGCGGCCAAACGCACCCTGCAGGTTCTGATACAGGGCACGGATGCCAGATCTTATTCCCACTTCGTCATCCACCGCCGCATTCCGATTGATGAGCAAAACGGCAATCATTACACCCTGCACCTGCACAAGGGCACGTTCAAATCACTGCCGCTGTTTATTGAAGATGAAGGTGACCTGGAGTTGGTGACAGAGTAGCCATACCCCGTTCACCGGCATAAAAAAACCGGCCTGAACACGGCCGGTTTTTTATTGAACTTCAGGGAAGAAGATTCATTAAAATGAGATAAACATACCGCCATTGACGGAGATGTTTGTGCCTGTGATGTAGCCGGCACGATCGTCAGACAATACGCCGACAACATAGGAAATTTCTTCTGGCTGCGCCATACGGCCCAACGGGATTTGCGCCACGATCTGATCCGAAATATCTTGCGGAATGGCTTTGGTCATGGCGGTTTCGACATAACCGGGCGATACGGAATTGACCGTCACGCCCTTGCGTGCCACTTCTTGTGCCAGTGCCATGGTAAAGCCATGCACACCAGCTTTGGCAGCAGAGTAATTCGTCTGCCCAAACTGGCCTTTTTTACCGTTTACCGAAGAAATGTTCACAACGCGGCCAAAGCCGGATTCTGTCATGCCATCGACAAACTGTTTGGTGACATTAAACAAGCTGTTGAGGTCCACGTTCAGGACCGCATTCCAGTCGTCTTCTGTCATTTTCTTCAGCGTTTTATCACGGGTAATACCCGCGCAATTTACCAGCACCTGCACGGTGCCGTGTTTTGCCTGAATGGCCTTGGCCATTTCTTCGCAAGAGGCGAAGGAAGCGACATCTCCGGATACAATATCAATATCCAAGCCTGCCGCTTGCCATTCCTTCAATTTGCCTTGCGCTGACGCTTCTTCCGCCGGATGGTAGCCTGCGATCACCTTGTGACCCTTTTGGGCGAGTTCCTGGCAAATGGCTGAACCAATGCCACCAACACCACCGGTCACGAGAGCTACTTTTTTTGTCATTTGTTTTGCATCCAGCAGATGAGTTTACGTCAGTTTACACACCGTCCATCAAAACGGTTTGGTACCTTAGTCCTGCCACAATGGCCGTGGCAAGCAAAAAACCTTAAGCGGCTTTTTGACCTTTGGCTGGTTTAGCAAAATCGTTGCCAGCTGTTTTCAGCGCGGATTCGAACATTGTGTTGTATGTTTTGCCAGCTTCAGCCAACAGGTCAGCATAAACACGGCTGGTTTCTGTCAGTTTTTTGCTAACGTCTTGCGCCCACTCAGCTTGCAGGGTTGCAAAAGCTGTTACGTCTTTGGTTTGTGACAGCGCTTCAGCTTTTGCAGAAGTTGCTTCAACCAAAGAGCTTGTCAGCTCAACTTGTTCTTTCATCAGTTTTTCGCTGAGTTTCAGGTTGGCTTCGCCAAGCTTTTTCCAGTTTTCCAGTGTTTGCTGGTTGAATTTAGCGAAGTTTTCAAAAATTTCGTTTTGCATGTCATTTCTCCTTTAAGAGGGTTGGCACTACGTAATAATGGTATAAAGAATCAGATGTTGCGTCGCAACATTGCTGCAATGCACAATATAACGCATTAGCGCCCTGTGTCAAGGGCGCTAAGCGTTTGATAAATCATAACTTACTGAAAAGTATGGAAATTATTGCCGTTTAAACGCGCATTTACTGGCGTTTTTTTCTGGCTTCTGCGTCTGGGCCTGCCTCGGTATTTGCCTCGGCTTTGCCAGCGGATGGACGCGCCATACCGGCCGTGGCCAAATCAAAAAACCGCTGCTGCATCCCCTTCCACAGCTCCAGATTACGCTCCGTCATATCCTGCACCACACGGGACATGGGATTGTCAATCATCCCCTCCACCATGTGTTGCTGGAAGCGTTTTTGCTGTTCAGTGAAAATCTGGAGATTCTTCTCCAGAAATTCACCAAACAGGCTTTGAGCGGCATCATCGTAAAAACCGATGAATTTTGTCAGCATCTCGGTCGTGAAAATCGGGCTTTCGCCATTTTCCTGATCGATGATGATTTGAATAAGGATCGAACGGGTAATATCGTCCCCGCTTTCCGCATCCACCACCTTAAAATCGACATCTTCGCGGATCAGCTGATATACAGATGCCAGCGTGATGTAAGAGCTTTTCTCGGTGTCATAGAGACGACGGTTCGGGTATTTTTTAATGATCCTCATTGTACCTTTTTCTTTCAATCCATGAAGTGGCCACCATTGGTGGCGATATTGGCACCGGTAATAAAACCAGAGGCTTCCAGCATCAGGAAGCCGACTACATGCGCCACGTCTTCAGGTTTGCCAAAACGGCCGACCGGAATTTGGCCCATGATTGTCTGGCGGATGTTATCCGGCACCGCTTGAATCATGTCGGTATCGATATACCCTGGCGATACGGTATTCACCGTCACACCTTTGCGGGCAACTTCTTGTGCCAAAGCCTTGGTAAAACCATGCATACCGGCCTTTGCCGCCGCATAGTTAGACTGGCCGAACTGGCCCTTTTGTCCATTGATGGACGAAATGTTGATAATGCGGCCAAAGCCTGTTTCCAGCATATAATCCAGCACAGGGCGGGTCACGTTGAATACGCTGTCCAGATTGCTGCTGACAACATCGCGCCACTGGTCGTGGCTCATTTTGCGCAAGGTCGCATCGCGGGTAATACCGGCATTGTTCACCAGTACCGTGATCGGGCCCAGATCGGCCACAATCGCTTTGACGGCTTTTTGTGTGTCTTCAAAATCAGCAACGTCACATTTGTAAATATGCAGCGTATAGCCTTCTTTGGCCAATTCGGCTTTCCAGGCTTTTGCTTTTTCTTCGTTACGATAAGTTGTGGCCACAACATGGCCCGCTTTTGCCAGTTGTTTGCAAATTTCGGTGCCAATGCCACCTGTCCCGCCTGTTACCAGACAAACGCGCGGCACAGCCTGTGCGGCTGGCGGCAGATCGTTGGAAGGTGTGTTATCGGATACTTGCACTTTTTGTGCCTTCGGTAATGCGGTCATGTCTGTAAAGACTCCTTGAAAATAACTGATTAAACAAATAAGTACATGCCGTTTGCACGGTGACGGGTTTTACCGGAAAATACCCCAGGTATCCCGCTTACTCGCCTGCGGCCCCTGAATGGAAGGGTCGAGCATTACAATCAGTACTTATCGCCACTTTCAGAGGCTTCAGACTGGACATAAAATACCCCCTGACCCGAAATCGTGCAAGCGTTTCTTGCCTAAAAATGGGCTTTTACCTATACTCGCGTCGCAGCGCAGCAATTTATGTTGCGCCGCACAAAAGTATGCTATACTGAAATCATACAACAATATTCGTTATACACTTTTCAAACACGCAAGAGGTGCAGCATGGCCGCCGATCAAACCGCCCCGAACAACGACTGGTTCAAAGCGCAACAGCAGTACTGGGATACCTGGTTTCAAGGCCAGCGCCAGTTTTTTGAACAACCGGGCAACGCCAACCCCGCTGCCGGTCTTTCTGGCCAATGGGAAAGTTTTTTCCGTGAATGGCAAAAACTGACGGCAGGTGATGTCCCCGCGGCGGACACATATCGCCAGTTTTTCACGCAGGCCGGCAAAGGCTTCCTCGACATGATGGAACAATTTTGCCAGACCGGCGCATCACAAGCGCCCGAGGAATCTTTGAAAGCATGGACGGCCAACATGCAAAAATTCTTCGCAAGCATCTTGCAAGCCAATGCCCAGCCTTTTGATGCCGGCGCGCAATTCAAAAGCTTCACCGAAACATTTACCGCCGCTGGCCCTGCCTTCTGGGGTGACATGTTCAAAAACCCGGTGCCCGGCCAGGACAAACCGCATAATGCTGCAGGGTTTATGTTTGACCCCTTCGGCTTTTACGCCTCCGTCCCCGGCGTCGGCTACACGCGCGAGAAGCAAGACCACCTGAACCTCTTGTACCGCCTGTGGGTGGATTACGAAGGCCAGATGCGTAAATACAATATCGAGATGACCAAAACAGGCCTGCAGGCCCTGCAACGCTTTCAGGAATACGTGGCCAACCCGCCAGCTGGCGATGCACCGCTGGATTCACTGAAAGACATCTACATCAAGTTTGTCGATATCTCGGAAGACGTATATGCCGAATTTGCGCTGTCCGAAGAATACACAAAAATGTACGGCGAAGTCGTCAATGCCCTGAGCGCATTCAAAAAGCAAATGCACCAGATCACCGACGACCTGATGGAACAGGCCAACCTGCCCAACCGTCAGGAAGTGGACAGCCTGCACAAACGCGTGCATGAGCTGCGCCGTGAAAACATCCAGCAGCGTAAAGATATCGAAGAGCTGAAAGCAGCCCTTGGCCTGAAAGCCAAGCCGGCCGCCAAAGCTGCTGCAAAACCGGCCGCTGCGAAAGCCGCCCCGACCCCGATCAAAAAAACAGCCGCTGCAAAGCCGAAAGCCAAGGCTGTGAAAGCTGCAAAACCCGCGAAAAAAAAGGCAGGTAAAAAATGATCTCCGCCATTCAACTGAAGCCCGAAGAAATCCTCAGCGAAATCACCAATTTCAGCCGCAAACTGTCTGAAGGTATCAAAAACCTGCAAAACGTGGGCGACCTGCCCGCAGGTGTGACACCGAAAGAAGCGGTTTATACCGAAGACAAGCTGACGCTGTACCACTACAAAAGCCCGACAGGTGACAAACCTTCACTCAAAGCGCCTTTGCTTATCTCCTACGCGCTGGTCAACCGTCCTTATATGACGGACCTGCAGGAAAACCGCTCCATGATCCGTGGCCTTCTGGCACAGGGTGTGGATGTGTATCTGATCGATTGGGGCTACCCCGACCGTTCCGACCGTTACCTGAGCATGGATGATTATATCAACGGTTATCTGGATCGTTGCATCGATGTCATCCGCGAACGTGCAGGCGTTGATAAAGTCAACCTTCTGGGCATTTGCCAAGGTGGCGCGTTTAGCCTGTGCTATGCCTCGCTGCATCCGGAAAAGCTGCAAAACCTGATCACAATGGTCACCCCCGTTGACTTCCAAACCGAAGACAACATGCTGGGCCACTGGATCAAGCACATTGACGTTGACCTGCTGGTGGACAGCATGGGCAACATCCCGGGCGACCTGATGAACTGGACCTTCCTGAACATGAAGCCACACCGCCTGCTGGCCCAGAAGTATATCGACATGGTCGATATCATGGATAACCCGCAGCAAGTGTGCAATTTCATGTACATGGAAAAATGGATTTTTGACAGCCCCGACCAGGCCGGCGAAGCCTATCGCCAGTTTGTGAAAGATTTTTATCAGGAAAACAAACTGATTAAGGGCGAAGTTGAAATCGGCGGCCAGATCGTGGATCTCAAAAACATCACCTGCCCCGTTTTAAACATCTATGCCAACGATGACCACCTTGTACCGCCCAGCGCCTCCAAACCGCTTGGCAAGCATGTGGGCACCAAAGACTATACCGAACTGTCCTTCAAGGGCGGTCACATCGGTATTTACGTCTCCGGCTCCGCACAAGCACTGGTGCCGCCATCTATCGGCAAATGGCTGCAAGAACGTAAATAAAGCCAGAACCAATAAAAAAGCCCCCGTATATTGCAGGAGGGTATAGTGTAATAGCCAGACAGTTCTGATTTCTGACCACACAAAAACAAATAAAACAGCCCTTACCTTCATTGGTAGGGGCTGCTTTATGTAGTGGTTAACTTTGTCAGAAACTTCTTATGTGGAAACGATAAGACTTGGTTAGCATACTCTATTTATGGACATGCAGGCCCGTCGAGCGCTCTTTTTACCCGAAACGTATAACTCGGATACTTCGCTCTCTCTTTCAAAACGATACGGCCAGAAATTTCAGTCTTTGTAACGTCTCCTAGATACAGGGTTCCCTCCACCGCCTCACATTTCCCTTCATCTTGCATGCAATGCTGAAAAGTATCATCCGTTCCCGGATTGGGGTAAGGGTCGCTGAATTGTTGTTCTAGTGTTTTCTTGCTCTGTTCTTCCCACATTTCCTGCGTTTTCAGTACCCTTTTCTCAAGTGTTGTGTGCATTACCGCTTTAATTCCGTTCTCGAGAACGATACGAAGCCCCTCACCACCGTCTTGCACGCAGATGCTCTCTGAATATCCCTTTAAGGATAAAGATTCTTCCGCTTCTTTAAGCCCTGTTTCTCGTATGACGAAATCAATATTCTTCTGAATCGGTTGCCCGACGTTGTTTTCTAACAGGAGGGAATCCGAAGGGAGGTCAGAACCGAGGTAGAGCCAACGCTCATAATTCGAAAATTCGTTATGACATGATGTCATATGGCCATCAGCTTCATAAGTTTGACCATCCTTCACACCGCGTATGGCTTTTTGCACCTTAAAAGTCACGCGTCGTGAAGTTGAGTCAGACCGCGAAATGACAGTACCGATGAAAGCAACAGTGGCCGTCGCAATTTTTTCAGAGGACTGCTGGACTTGATAACGGCAAGCCGAAGCTGAGGCTGTAGAAGTCAATACGACTAACAATCCGAGAAAAAAAGTAGTGATATGTTTCAATACTATGACCTCAAAAACTTGTTCGATAAATTCTATTACAGCAAAACCATTTCACGCCATCGTGTAAAGGATACCAATCCGTACTTGCGAGGACTTTTTTTTGTATCTTGTCCGGTTTACCAGCGTACCTGCACACTATCCATGGCGGAGCAGCACGCGCGCGTGTCACATTCCGCGCCGTTCGGATAGCCGCAACGTTTTTGCACCGCATTTTCGTATGAGAAAATGCTGCCGTCCGGTGCGCCGATAGAAAAGCTAATGTTGTCGGGAATTTTTGACAGCATGATGGAATCAAACTTATGCTCTGATGGTGGCAGCGCGCAGCCGCTTTCGCCAATCTGCACACCTTCATCGCTACAGGTAATTGCAGGTTTGCCGCAGCCATTGAAAGGCAACACGCCCTGACAGCTATAAACCGTATTATCCGCGATGATGTTGAAAGTATAACGTCCTGCTGGCCACTCCTCGCTCTCCAGCCTTAAGGTATAACCCTCTACACACCACATTTGCGTACAGGCACGCATTTGCGCCTGTACGGTCATTGTGGCCAAGAAGATGGTCACCACACATAAAGCAAAGAGCAAAACCAACCGACGCATTATTTCGTGCCGAAAATGCGGTCGCCCGCATCGCCAATACCCGGCAGAATATAACCGTGGTCGTTCAGCTGACGGTCAATCGCGGCTGTAAACACGGGCACATCAGGATGCGCTTCGTGGAATGTTTCCAAGCCTTCCGGCGCTGCAATCAGGCACATGAATTTAATGTCGGTGGCCTCGTTGTCTTTAATACGCTCAACCGCGGCGACGGCCGAATGGCCGGTTGCCAGCATCGGATCCACCACAATCACCTGACGGTTTGTCAGGTCATCGGGCATTTTCAAATAGTATTCAACAGGGATCAGTGTCTCCGGATCACGATACAAGCCAATATGACCGACACGCGCCGCCGGTACCAGTTGCAGCAAACCATCCAGAAAGCCCGTGCCCGCGCGCAAGATCGGCACGATGCACAGTTTTTTACCCGCCAGCATTTTGCCCGTCATTTTTTCCATCGGCGTTTCGATCTCGACATCTTCTGTCGGCAGGTCGCGCAGGACTTCATAGCCCATGATGGTCGATACTTCGCGGATCAGGTTGCGAAAATCATGCGTGGAAGTATTCTTATCGCGCATGATGGTAAGCTTGTGCTGAATCAGCGGGTGGTCGATCACGTGAACATTGCTGGACATTATATCTTCCTTAAAAAAAACAGGCCCGAAAAGGGCATTACATGAGCGCTTGTCACAAAGTGAATTTTTACAGTAAAATCATGCCTGTTTCAACGGGGGACACCATGGAATTAAAATACTGCTCCATCACGGGCGCGGACGATGCCGTCAAAATCACGGATTTACTGGATATTTCGGCAGAATTTCCGTTTGCCGAATGGGCCATCTTGCTGCTGCCCGCCAAGGCTGGCACCCCCCGCTTTCCCGCACGGGAGTGGATTGCGCGCTTCGCCGATGCTGCAGCGCAACTGAACACTGCCATGCACTTATGCGATGAAGCGTTGCTGGGCTTTGTGGCGGGTGATGCAGCTATTCTGGACACGATTACAGGGTTTAAGCGTATCCAGCTGAACTTGAAGTTTGGCGATGTTGAGGGAAAATACCATCCATCCGATCTTGTCGCGCGCGTGCAAAGCCTGCCGGAAAAACAATTCATCATTCAATACGGCAAAGACAAGCAAAGCTTGCTGCCACTTTTGAAAGACACACCGAACCACGCTGTCTTATTCGATGAATCTGCCGGACGCGGCATTAGCCCCGATAGCTGGGATGCCCCGCTGGAAGGCCATTTCTGTGGCTACGCCGGTGGCATCAACCCAGACAATGTACAGGCAAACCTTGACATGATTGCAAAAGTCGCCTCTGGCCACCCGACATGGATCGACATGGAAACAGGCATCCGCACGGATGATGTTTTTGACATGGCAAAGGTACGCCGTGTGCTGGAGATCACGCGCGACTTTATAGCCACTGCATAATCATTCTTCCAGCTTGCGGCCCTTCACGCCTTCCAGGCCTTCTTTGCTTTTTACTTCCGTTTGCGCAAAATAACCGGCGGCTTTTTTTGCTTCCATTTCGACGCTGGCATCTTCCGGAATCAGCTCCGGCGGAATTTCAATGCGTTCGCCAATTTCAATGCCCTGACTTGCCAGTGCATTGTATTTCATGTCGCTCATGGATGCGAAACGGTCGATTTTTTTGATTCCCAGCCAATGGAAAATATCCGGCATTAACTGCTGGAAGCGCATATCCTGAACACCCGCTACGCATTCCGTACGCTCGAAGTATTTATCCGCACGGTCCCCGCCTTCTTGGCGTTTGCGTGCGTTATAGACCAGAAACTTGGTGACTTCGCCAAGGGCGCGACCTTCTTTGCGGTTATATACCACAAGCCCGCAACCACCCTTTTGCGCCATATCAACACACAGTTCGATACCGTGGCACAGATACGGGCGGCAGGTACAAATGTCTGAGCCAAAAACGTCGGAGCCATTGCATTCATCATGCACACGGCAGGCAACTTTTGAATCAGGCCCGCTCAGCTTCGACATATCACCAAAGAAATAAATGGTATGGCCGCCGATGGGGGGCAAGAACACTTTCAAATCCGGACGTGTCACAAGCTCTGGAAACATGCCGCCGGAATTTTCAAACAATGAACGACGCAAATCAGATTCCTTCACGCCAAAACGGCGCGCAATACCCGGCAGATACCAGACAGGGTCCACGGCGGCCTTGGTCACGCGCACATCGCCGTTTTCTTTCAAGATAACGCCATCGGGCTTCAAGCGGCCTTTGGCAATGGCTTCGTGAATTTCGGGCATATTGATATGTGCCTTGGTCACGGCGATCGTCGGGCGGACATCCAGCCCTTTTTTGCGATGTTCATCAAACATATCGCCCGCCATGTGGCCCCAGGGATCCAGGCTGACGATTTTATCTTCTTCAAACCATTGCTCATGGGGGCCGATTTTTTCAACGGGCGTGGTGTTCGTCAAATCCGGCACATGCAACGGGTCCAGTTCGCCTGTGGCCACAGCAACAGCCCGGTAGATGGAATAGGCACCGGCATAAGCACCAATGACGTTCGATGCTGCATGGTCTGCCATGCTGGCAATCAACGGCCCGCGTGTTTCGCCTGTTTGCCCGCCCCATGTGATTTTAGGAATCTTGCCGTCTTTCGGCGGGTGCGAGGTTAAAACGATATGCGCTGGGTTATTGGTCTTGTTCTTTTTCATGGTCCTATTTTCCTGCAAAAAACTGCGGTACTATTGCTGCGATGCACAAACTAATTCATTGAAAACAAGTCATAATTCTGTCACGGAACGTCTGGCAAAACAAGCTGAACCAAGCTGAAATAAGAGCGAAACCCCGTCTTTCAAGGCAGAAGCCCGCGCGATTTGGCTTTTAACAGAGCCCATTTCAGGTAATCCATAATTTTGGGCTCCACCAGTGCTGACGCAACGGTTTCAAACGACCTTGCTTCGGCTTCATAACATCCCGTAATCAGTCCGCTACGGTCATGCCAGAAATGCACATGCACCATTTCCTGATACTCTGTCTCGGCCTCCGCCAGTGCTGCCAGAAAAACAACTTCTTCTGGAGAAATTTGCGCGCCCAGTTCTTCATGCAACTCGCGTAGCAAAGCCTGCATGACGGTCTCACCTGCCTCCACATGGCCACCGAAGGCGGTGTGCCAGCCGGGTTTTGTCCACCAATCCAGCGGCCGGTATTGCAGCAGAATTTTTCCATCCTGCCCCAACACCACACAATCCGCAAAATGCTGGCGGTATGCGCCAAGATCTACCTTCGATAGATCAACCTCAAGAATGCCTGCGACATCATCCATCATTTCACCAAATACGTAATATCGGGGGATGTATAAACAACAACGCCACCTTGCCGTATGTGGGCCGACAACACATGTTGTCCACGCTCCAAGGGCCAAAGAAAAGATTTATCTGTTGCGGGCGTGCCCAAGCTCTCACCGTTCAGAACCCATTCAACAGTTTGCCCCGCTTCCAATCCTGCCATCGTAAAAGCAAATTGCTGCTTGTCCATCGGCAGTCTTGGATCAATTGCCATTTGCAGCCCTTGCGTTGGCTTCACAACTTCGTAATGCGGCATGGCGGGTTGTTTTTTGTTCTCCGCCAGTACACTTGTATCCGGCATCACAAGCTCGGAGCGCATATAGCATTTCTCAACATCTCCTTGTGCGGGCACGCAAACATTAGCGCGTACCAATAACGGGCTCAAACGCAATTTGCGCGGCTGGCGATGGCGGTTAAGTTCATTAAAAATACTCCGCAGAGCCAGTGCAGGTCCCGTGCCACCTGTTACGCCATCGGTCGCCTGTTGATCCAGATTGCCCATCCAGATACCTGCCACATAGCGGTCATTATAGCCAACAGCCCAGGCATCACGGTAATCGGTTGATGTGCCGGTTTTAACTGCCGTTTGCAAAGAAAAATTCAGCACACTGTTTTGTCCGAATTCAAGTGAGCGGGCCTGCGGGTCTGACAGAATGTTCCCGATCAGCGTTGCCGCCGCATCAGAATAAACACGGTGTTGTGCAGCTTGCCGATCAGCCTCTACCAAAACACGCAGCGGTGTCACAACACCACCTTGCGCCAAGGCAGCATAAGCCTGCACCAGCTCTAACAAAGTCACTTCTCCGTTGCCAAGCGCCAGCCCTTCATCGTACACATCCGCTGCCCATGACAGGCTTTCAAAGCCCAGTTTATGCAGCAATGCCAAATAAGACGAAACGCCCACATACCCAATTGTTTTCACAGCCGGAATATTCAACGAATTGCCCAAGGCATCGCGCAAGGTGACAGGCCCATAAAACACATGACTATAATTGTGAAAACGATGAAGACCTGCACCAATCGCCTCGGCCATTGGTGCATCATCAATCAATGTGGCTGCTGTCCAGCCCTTGTCCAGTGCGGCGGCATATAAAAATGGCTTCAAAGCCGATCCCGGTTGACGGGGGACCGTCACGGCGTCTATCTGTCCGCCCGGTGTTTCGGGTTCTTCTGCGCCGGCTACAACCCATGCCAGCACCTCACCCGTTTGATGATCCGCCACCAAAACGGCACCATTGCGCAGGTTTTTGGCCGCCAAGGCCGCGATGCGGTCATCCAGAATTTTTTGCACTTTGGCTTGCAACGCAGCATCCAGCGTTGTCTGTCCAAGCCCGTTTGCGTTCGGCTGCCTGCGCAGGTAAGACACAAAATGCGCGGCATTTGTGCCAAGAGATGGTTTTTGCAAATCAAAATCCTGCGCCGCAATTACTGATTGGTCCGCCGTAGACAAATCCCCCGCCTCTTGTAATCGGCTGGCCAAACGTCCAATGGCGGCATCCAGCTTTGTTTTATCTTTATAAAGATCATAGCCCGATGGCGCACGCACCAGAACGGCCAATGCCAGCATTTCCTTCGGCATCAGGGTTTCGAGATCACGGTTAAAATAATAACGTGCAGCCTGTGCAATGCCACGGCGGTTGGCAGCATAGGGCACCTGATTGAGATAAAATTCCAAGATGACTGCTTTGGATTTTTTTTGCTCCAATGCCGTTGCATCAAACCCTTCCACCCATTTGGACCATAAGCTACGCGGACGCGGATGCAACAAACGTACCACCTGTTCTGTGATCGTGCTGGCACCGCGCACGGTTCCGGCTGCACGTATATTTTGCAGCAACGCACTTCCACGCGCGCGCCAATCCACGCCTGAATGTTCGTAGAATCTTTTATCTTCGGATAAAACAAAAGCGCGTTGCAGCAAGGGGGGGATTTTATACAGCGGGACCTGATCATTCAGATTCCATGCCGCCTGATACGTGACAGCCAACGGCTGGCCAAAACGGTCTGTCAGGCGCGTGGTATTGGCATTTTGCATTACACGGGAAAAATCCAGTGCAACATCCTGCAACGCGCCTGCAGTCGCCAACGCGAAACATGTACATAAAATTGCTACCGCAATTGCCGGATATTTAAGGTGTCGCAGCAGTTTCAACATTCAGTTCACCCATCACACCTTTGCCATAGACATCCGGATCATACATTTCTTCCACCAGTACGGGCATACGTGTAAATTTTCCCTCGGCAATGGCCTGCGCTGTGTAGCTCAGATGATAATTGCCCGGCGGCAGATAATCTGCGTAGAAGCGCACCTGATCGTGACGCATTTCCTGATGATAAAAACTCCAACGGGAAACGTTATACCCCTTCCAATCATTAAACTTAAAAAACCACGAGCCGCCTGCCGCCTGAAACGCGCCCTTGTCTGTATCAACACCGGATGCTGTTGCCAAATCACGGTTGACCGTTTCAAGGCCACCCGGTAGTGGATCGTTCACAACCACAAAGTTGCGTGCGGCCGGCAGGGAAACATATAAATCCACACGCACAACTTCGCCCCGCTTCATGCTATCTTTCTCTTTCAGCAGTACCCATTTTCCGTCACGCTCCACGCTGTATTCACGGTTGATTTCAATGCCCGCGTTCACGGGCTTGCTGAAATCTGATTTTGGCGCGTATTGCAAACGGGTGGCATGATACAAGCGGCCATCGCCCTTACGCTCAATCATCACCGTGGCTTTTTGACCCACATCAGATGCTTGCATGGGCCGTGTCAAGGTCACCGCATCATCGCGCAAGTCTTTAAAGGACGCTTCGCCGAATGAAACATCGTTCAGGCTTGCCTTGACCGTCATATCCGGCTTGACGTTTTCATACACATGACTGTAATCGGCAAGCGCTTTCATACAGAACATATTTTCTTGCGTGTTTTCCCAATGATCACGGCCTTTGCGCGTCTGGGTAATGGTGCGTACCATTTTAAAGGGCACATCACCCACCATCTCGCGCCCCGCTTCGATGCCTGCCAGTGTCATAAAGCTGCTGAGGATCGCACAATTCTCGCGCAAGGGGCTGGACAGGATGCGGCTGTAACTATCATCCAGCTCTTCGTTAAAAATGAACTTTCCACCTGTCTGGTTACCATGCGTCAAAATCATTTTCGCGGTTTCCAGCGCAATATCACTGCCTCCTTTGATGTGCAGTGCGGCCTGCAAATAATGCGCCTTGCCAAACAGGCTCATCCCCTGCATATGCGGGCGGAAGCGTTGCAAATCATCCAACCCCACCTTGCCTTGCTGGGCCAAAGCATTCAAAGCAACCGCACGCACGGTTGATCGCATACCTTCGGAATAAAAGCTTGGCGCAATATCATTCTTCAAAAAGTTTTGAAGATAGGTTTGCAGCTTTTTTTCAACCGCTTCCGGCATCTTATATTCCGGCTGACGCAGCCAGTTAAAGGCAAGCGCCGTATAGGCACTCAGGTAAGGGCTGACATACTCATCACGTGCGATGAAGTAAGCCATGCCGCCATTTGGGGCCTGGAAAGCTGTGGCATTATCTAGTGTTTGTTGGGGTAGTTTCCCGGCTTCGGGCCATTTAAAATTATCCGGCATATAGGCCTGCAGGCCCAAATAATTGGATGCCATGACGCCTTTTGTCAAAATCTGCTCCCAGCACAAATAGGCATAGTCGCGCATGTATTTAAACGCACCTTCAACCGCGCTAATCACACTTGGGGACAAGACAACGCTGATGCCGCCAATATCAGGATAAATATTTTCAGGGAAGGCGATGCTCTCAACCGCACGGTCTTCTGTTGTTGTGCCGTAATTTGCGGCCGTTTCCAAAGACCGCATTTTGTTGACGGGTACGCGGTACACCATACCATCGCCGTCAACATCATCTTCGGCCTTGGCGGTGAAAACCACTTCACCCTTCATCGCCTCTGCCGTTTCAGGCAAGGATATGGTTGTCACAGGCAGATAAACCGTTGCCCGTTTATAAGGTTCCAGCTTGAGTGTTTGCGTCACGATTGCCGGATGCTTTTGTACATCAATCGGCCCCTTGGCACTCAGCGTAACGCTTAACACGCGCGGCTTGTCTGTGCGGTTCATCACACTGAAGCCCGCTTTGAATGTATCGCGCTCTGTGACCTGATTGGGCATCACAGGCCGGACTTCGGTCGGGCGGTTCACCTTGAAAGTACCCTGGCCCAAACCAAGACGATCCGTAGGGGTAACAGCCATGGCCAATACACGCCAACCCGTCAGGTTATCCGGTACGTCAAACGTAAACTGGGCTTTGCCTTGTGTATCTGCGCGCAGTGACGGATTCCAATAAGCGACAAACTTAAACAAATCGCGCATCGCAAGGTCTGATCCGCCATCCCCCCCGGGATTGGCGCCTTTCTTCTCGAACTTCTGGCGGCCAATCAAACGGGTGAGAAGGTTATAATTCTGCACATCCAGATTTTGCAGCTTGTAAAACCCGTCATACGGATCATACGCCGATGCGCCACCTGCGATAAGATCAAAAACAGCTTCATCCAGCACAGCCACAGCAATCTCGACCGGCTCAATACCATTTGTGTGGCGCGGCACCGCAGTGAGATCAACGACTATCTTGTCACGCGGCCTGTAAATTTCTTGCGCCGTTTTGACAGTCACATCCATCTGCTTATAGGGGTCCTTGACAGGCACCGTGACATAGCCCATGCGGAAGGCAGGCTTGCCCAAATCCACCTGCCCCTCCAGCGGGGCGTCGGCAGCACGGGGGGATGTGACCATGACGGACATATAAAATCCCGGCAAATAATCAGGCTTAACCGGAAATTCAATAATCGGCGTGCTGCCGTCAAGCTTCATCACAAAACTGTCGATAATGCCGTAACGCTCAATGGTGACGAGCGCTTCCGCACCCGGCCACGGGTTTTTAACCAGATAGCGCGCGGTATCGCCGACCTTGAATTCTGTTTTTTCTGGAATAATGCTCAACAGCACATCGCTTTCATCGTGCCACATCACATAGTCATTGCCAGACACCCACATATGCATGGTGGTTTGGTGTGCAAGATCTTTTGTATCCTTGATACTGGCAACCGCACGGTAAGAACCCGCCTGTGCCGGCACAAAGCTGCATTTGGCAGCATCCGCCTGCGATGTCGCCGTACAGGTTTCAACGGGCTCCCAGGTTGTTGTGTAATGTGTAAGATAGGCATTACCGGCCCCTTTTACCTTGGCCGCAACAGTGACTTGCCGCTCAAACAAAACGCTGACGGGCACATCTTTTACAGGCGTGCCCGCTTCATCCACAACAATGAAATCCATATCGGCGGATGATTTTGCGGCGTGAACCCATTTGGTACTGCGAAGACCTACAAAGCGATCGCGCCCGACAAAATCCGCCGCGGCCGCAGCGGCAATGTATTTGCCGCGATCATCCTGCACAGCCGTTTCAACAGACAAACGTCCGTAATACATATCTGCTTCGTTCAGCTTGAAACTCGCTGTTACATCACCGTTATTATTAACAGGCCCTGTTGTTTGAAAAACCTGACGGGTATCATTGCCGGTATAGGTATCAAAGTAAAAACCCGCCGCGACCGGATGCTTCGATGAAAAACTGCGCGGCGTTAAACGCGCTGTGATCCGTGCGCTGGCATCTGTATAAGGACCACCGGCGTGCATACGGGCACCGCTTTGTACAGAAACTTCCTGCCCGTTCTGGAACAGGTCACCGTTCAGACTGGTGGTCACACGAAAAGGCGCTGGTGTAAAGTCAGTAACAAGAACGCGAATAGGCTGCCAATATGAAATGCCTTCATAATCATCTTCATCTGTGTCAGCAAAATTGGCGGTCAGACGAAAGCTGTAAAAGCCCACGGGTGCCGTCTCCGGCACCTTAAATTCACCGCCATAAGCACCAAAGTTATTCAGACGAAGGTCTTCAATGGTGGAGACGACATTGTCCATCGGGTCAACAATTTCCAGTTTATAACCAGTACGCGGTGCGGAAACCAATGTGCGGTCATTCTGGTCACGCACATAAAATTTGTACTGGATTGTATCACCTGCACGGTAAATCCCCTGTGCGGTTGCACCCCATGCCACCATATGGCCATAGCGTTTTTTGCTGGAGGCATAGATATTCTCGTTCGAGACACGCCAGGTATTAATCGTAAAATCATACGAGAGCGGCATAACCGCCATATCATCCGCCTTCCGGGCCATCACAAAAATCTTGGGATCGGTATCATCCCATCCGCGTGCCAGCTGTCTTGCCGGATCAACCTCGGCACTGCCCGGCAATAGCGCAAGACCGCGACTATCTGTCTTGGCACGGCCAAAAGTATTGGATGCCGCAGGCACGCCCAGCATAGACAAAGTATCTCGATAAAGTGTCACATCTGCATTTGCAACAGGCGCACCTGTGGCCATGTCCGTCAGCCACACCAATGTGGAAAAATGCCCCAACTTCACGTGCATTTGCCAAGGCGTTACCTGTGCAAACAAACGGCGGGACGGATCACTTTTGTTTTTAACAAAAGGCTCCGTTTGCAAATGACCATACACGGCACCCGATTTACCTGACAACGCACCGCGCACATCAAAAGGTACGGCAAACTGAATATCCTGCACGGCCGGTACCTCTTTCAGCAGTTTTTGATCTGCCTTAGCACCTGCCGCAGTCAGGCTGCGAAAATTAAAGGTGGTATTTTTTAAGTTATTCACATGCAGCGGTACTTCGCTATCAATCGCGCCTTCCAAAACGGCTGTATTGTGCAGCAATTCAAAATTCGGGCGGCGATGATCTGTTGCAAAGCTTATTGAAAAGCCTTGCGGCAGATAGCTTGCAAACTCATCCTGCAACGCCGTTACCGGGTCTTTTTTGCCAAACAACCCACGCAACCATGCGGCAATTCGCGCCCAGAAACCCAGTTTCTTTTCCGGCAGTGTAACCGTATAGGTTTGCGCGGCCTTCAGGCCATAGGGCAAATTAATATTATATGTTGCCTCTTTGCTGTGCGGACGGTTCAGCAAGCTGTACTCGTTTGCAAAATCCCCCCATACGTCATCTGCCGCAGATGCAGCGCCGAGTGCGGGCACAAACTCTAGTTGTGCTTTGATTTTAGATCGCTGCACAGGGCGCGAAAAAGCCAGAGAGATAGGTGCCAGCGGATCACATAACTTGCCTGCCGCAACAGGATCTTCACCGGGTTTTACAAAAACCTCCGCATCATTGTTATCCGTACATTTCACACCCAGAAAGGCAAAAGATGGATAAGTATCAAAGTTTACAATATCGCGGTCCTGCACACTTTTTTCCGGCCCCGCTGCCGATACCAGACCAGGGGAGAGTTTTAATGCAACAGGCGTGTCTTGCGGCAGTTCGGAAACAGGCTCAACCAGCCAGATACGGCGAGCTTCAACACCATCCTTGCTTGTCAGGGCATCGTCGCTTTTGCGTGGCTTTTGACTGCCGAAAATCGCAAACATGCCACCTTCACCTGGCACCGGAATAAAAACAGGCGCGGATTGGTCTTCCGGATCTTGTTCGACCTTCATGGTCACGGGCTTGCCGCCTGCCGGTATAAAATGCATGGCCTCTTTAACAGATTTAATTGTCACGGGCTGGTTAAATGTCAGGCGAATAACAGGTGTGCCCGGACCGCGCCATGTGCGGAACCAACTATAACGCACATCGGCACGCTCTGTTGTAAATGTGGCTTGATAAGCTTCTGCCAGCTGCACACCATCTTCCGTCGCAATGCCAGGCTTCATCTCCACCGTATAAGTGGTGGAGGGTTGCATTTTAGACTTCTCGCCCAATTGGCAGGCGAGAGAAGATGTATTGATCCAGCGCCATTCGCAATCCAGTGCAGGCATGATAGTGACGGGAATTGCATCCGCCGAACGCTCCATCCGGCCCAGTGGCACCACGGGGCGGTTGAAGGTAAAAACAATCTGGCGGCTTGGGCGGATATCTTGCCCTTCGGGTACCACGCGGATCAGACGCAGGTCTTTCGGTGCATCTGCCATCACAACGGCAGACAGTAAAAGAGCAAAAACAAGCGTGCAGATAGCAAAGAAACTGCGCATGGGAATCTCCGAAACGATTTTTTAATGAGTATTGCAGCATAATAATGAAAAAGCCGTGAAGATGCGAGTTCGCATTGCTGCGGGCAGGCACTTGATATATTTGGCATAAGCGTTTAGAAAGTGCAGACACAACCGGAACACGTGATCATGACAGATGCAGAACAGCAGCCCCCGATGACAGAACAGCCCGACCGTCTGGAGAAGGCTTCAGACTATATGGCGAAGGCCAAAGAAAAGGCCCAAGTCCTCTATGTGCGTACAAAAGCGGCCTTTACAGAGCATCCGGCAGAAGCAGGCGAGAGCTATGGCCAGCACCTGTGGTTCAGCGTCAGCATGGCGGGCCGCTTGCTGGCTTGCAGCGTTGTTTTGCTGATTCACGGCCTCTTCCCCTTCATGTGTTGTCACACGGCCAGCCAAAAAATGAAGAAATGTCAGTCAGTTATGTCTGACCGCGCCAAAATGACGGGCTGCCCTGAAGAAAACGCGCCCAAGGCCGAATAACTGCCCCTATTTATCATTAAACCACCCGCAACGGCTTGACAGAATGTTCTAGCTGTGGTGTTTTAGCGGAATAAATTTTATTCATTTTATGAAAATCATCGCCGCGCGCGCCCTGTTGCCACGCGACGCAACAGGAGAGATAACCCATGAGCCAAGAACCAGAAAAAAAACCGGAAACCCCCACAGGTACAGCCCATACAGATAAGCCCGTAACCCCCGCCGCAAACAGCAATACACCCAATGCCCCTGTGCCACCGGTTGAAGACCCTGCCGTTGCGGCCCTTGCGCCCAAAAAATACGGTACAGGGCGCAAAATACTTTCCATCAGCTTTAACATTGCGGCCGGTTTTGCCGCCGCGGCTGCGGCCAAAACAATCGTTGCCATTCCGATGGCGATGATGTCGGCGCCTACTGTTGCCACATTGCTTGTGTCATCCTTTGCCGTAGGTGCCGCCATGACCGCGATGTGCCACGCGGGCCAAACTATCTCCGCCCGTAAAAAAGGATTGGAGGGACCTAAGTTCTGGACCAAACAAAACCGCAATACATTCCTGAAAAGCAGCGGCTTCGCCCTCATCGGTGGCGCATTGTTTATGGGCTTTGGCGAAGGCTTGATGGACCGCTTCTTTGGCACCACGCCCGATGCAGCCCCGCAACAGCCCATGATTGTTTCGCCCGAGCAGACAGTTATTGCCACCCCTGATATTCCGGCAGACAGCGGCGTTGTTTTGAACACAACACCAGACCCCGTTATCACCCATACCGCACCACAATTGCCTGTGCCGGATGTACAACCGGATGTTGCGATTGCAGATCCATCCACCCTTGCGCCCGCAGCCCTGCCCTGCCCCACACCCATGGAATCTTTTGCAGGCCTGATTGACGGCCATACCGTTTCTGACCGTGTGACTGACGCCATGAACCGCGCTGCATCCGACAGTGCAAAAGTAGCTGCACAAGGCACAAAAGACCTGGCCTATTTTGCCTTTAACGGTTTCGACGGTGTGCCGAAAGACCCAACTGTTGCTGCTGGCCTGTTCCAGCAAGCAGCAGAAGCTGGCAACCTGCAAGCCAAAATTGATCTGCTTTACATGCAGTTCCATGGCTTGGGCGGTGTGACAGCCAATCCGGATGCTGCCCTTTCGGCCATGAACGATATTGCCACCCCGCGCGCAGAAATGTTTGTACAGCAATGGGGCGGTGCTGAGAAAATTACCGAACGCGTGGCCTTTGATGCAAAAGCCATTCTGGCGGGTGTAAAACTCTGTCCCACGCCGTAAAGATTTGATCAACACATTATAATAAAAGGCCGGTTATAAAGCCGGCCTTTTTTATTGCCCGCAGAAGCTGTAAAGTAGCCCCATGGAACATGTACCCGTTTATGACCTGAGCGAAAAAGAGCTGCTGGACCGTGTGATCTACCGCGACCAATTGGTTATTGTTATGAACAAGCCTGTCAACATGCCCGTGCACGCAGGCCCCAAAGGTGGCCCCAGTTTTGAAGACCATTTCACCAAATTGCAATTCGGCTATAAAGAAATACCAAAACTGGCACACCGGCTGGACCGCGACACCAGCGGCTGCCTTGTCCTCGGGCGTAATGACCGTGCGCTCCGCCGTATGGGGAGGTTGTTCGAAAGCGGCCAGATAGACAAAACATATTGGGCGGTAACCGAAAGCACACCACTTAAAAAAACAGGCCGGATTGAAACCCCGTTGCGCAAAGTAAAACTACCCAAAGGCTGGAGTATGCAGCCCTGCGGTATCAATGACCCCGATGCACAAACGGCTGTGACGGATTATAGCGTGCTGCAAACGTTTGATGATGGCAAAGCCCTGCTGGAGCTTTCTCCGCACACAGGCCGCACTCACCAGCTCCGCGTGCATTTGCAATCTATTGATTGTCCGATTGTGGGAGACTGGCTCTACGGCATCAACAAAGACCGTCCCGCTAGCGGCGATTTTCCGCTATTGCACCTACACGCACGGCGCATTATATTTCCGTTACACCATGACCAACCGGCTGTGGATGTGACAGCGGATACGCCGGAACATTTTAAAGCTTACTTTGCTGAAGTATCAACATCCGGCAAGAGCCCAGGATAAAAACTATCCAAGACCACAGCGATAAAAAGAAAAAGGACCAAGATCGCAATAAGCCCCAGTACAGAATACCCCGCCACTTTCCAGTTTGATTGCGGCATACCAGTCTTGCTGTTGACGAACTCAGTCAATGTCTTTTTTTGATACTTATCAACAAGAACACCTATAACAGCCGGGGGGACAGCTGCCCAAACCGCATCCGGGACTGCATCCGGGACCAATAAAGCAGCAATACAAAACACCACAGCTCCCATCAGACCGTAAAACCAAGTTGTTCTGGCCTTATCGTACTCACCCCAAAATTTAAAATTTTTCGCCATTAGCAAAACACCGCTAATCAGCCCGCCTAAAAGCGTCGCAATAAAAATCTGTGCGGATGAGTAATACCGAGGCACAAGGTCTTTCTCCGGTACGGCACCTTCGACAGTATAATCGTATTTATCGCTTCTCATATTCTATTCTCCGCTTTAGGCTGCTGCGCACTTCTCACTCAAATCACCCTTACAGGCCTTCATAAAAATACCGGCGTAATCATCTGCGCTGAGTTGTACGGGGTTGCCGCCGGCGGAAGGGTCTTCTGTTGCCATACGGCCAATATCGGCAGCGCGGTCAGACGGCACGCCGATATCCGCCAAGGTATTTTGAATATCCAGCTGCGCCCTGAAATCCAGCATCCACTTCAAAACGGCATCATAACCATTGGTTTTAATGTCCAGATCAAGCGTGCGGGCCAGTATCTCCATACGCTCGGCAATGGCATCACGATTGCGGATAACAACATAAGGCAATAAAATGGCGTTCAGCAAACCATGCGGCTTGTCATACACGCCGCCCAGCGGATGTGCGAGTGCGTGTACACCGCCAAGACCTTTTTGAAAAGCCGCCGCCCCCATGGATGCCGCTGCCAGCATTTGTGCGCGGGCCTCAATATCCTTGCCGTCTTTATAGGCACGCGGTAAATAAGTTGCAATCAGGCGCATACCCTCAACCGCAATACCATCGGCCAGCGGATGAAAACCTGGTGCGCAAAAAGCTTCGAAACAATGCACGAAGGCATCCACACCTGTGGCCGCTGTAATATGCGGCGGCAAACCGACGGTGAGTTCAGGATCGGAAATCACCAAAGCAGGCAGCATTTTAGGGTGGAAAATAATTTTCTTTTCGTGCGTTTCTTCGTTTGTGATGATACTGGCACGCCCGACTTCGGAGCCTGTGCCGGCAGTCGTCGGGATTGCAATCACTGGCGCCATGGTTTTTTCATTCACACGCAGGTAATTATCCCCTTCGTCCACAAAATCCCAAAGCGGACGATTCTGGCCGACCATGAGTGCAATTGCCTTGGCGGCATCCAATCCGCTGCCACCACCAAAAGCAATCACACCATCGTGTCCGCCTTTTTTATAAGCCTCCACACCTGAAGCCACATTCAGGCCGGTGGGGTTAGGCTTGATGCCTGCAAAAATATCGGTTGCAATGCCTGCATCACGATTGATTTTCAGCGCGTTCAGCGTGATCGGGTTCGCCTGAAGGCCTTCATCTGTAATCAACAATGGCTTCTTCATGCCCAGATTAAGACAAAATTCCGGCAGACGTTGAATGCTGCCAGGGCCAAAAATAACACGTGTAGGATAATTCCAGTTACCGCTCAGAATTTTTTTCGCCATGATCAACCCCGGTTTTAAATTTTTTCGCGCAAGTGAAAGCCCTTTGGCCGGGTTAAAGACTCAAAACACAAGACGGACAAGGAAGCCCCCCGGCCTGTGTCCTTTACCCCCGTCCAGGGCAACGCCGGATCTACGTAATCACAGCGGTTCATAAAGACTGTGCCTGTTTCCAACGCATTGCCAATTTTTTCTGCCACATCCACATCTTGTGTCCAGAGCGATGCGGTCAGACCATAGTCGCTATCGTTCATCAACTGAAGGGCTTCAGCATCAGACGATACTTTCATAATCCCCACAACGGGGCCGAAAGTTTCTTCGGTCATCACACGCATATCGTGATCCACATTCACAAGCACCTGCGGTGCCAGATAGGCGGTACCCGTCTTGCTTGCTGCAAAAAGTTTCTCATCAATAAGCGGTTTGGCACCTGCGGCAACGGCATCGCGCACTTGCCCGCGCACAAAATCGGCAGCAGCAGTGCGGACCATAGGGCCCAGTGTTGTCGTCGCCTCCAGCGGATTGCCCAGCACATAGCCTTTCGTCAAATCTACAAACCCATCGACAAAGCGGTCATATACATCGGCGTGCACATAAATCCGCTCGATCCCGCAGCAGCACTGGCCCGAATTGAAAAACGCACCATCTACCAGATTTTCAACGGCATGGTCCAGGTTAACATCCGGCCGCACATAAGCAGGATCCTTGCCGCCCAGCTCAAGCCCTGCCACAATAAACTTGTCGCTAATAGCACGCTGCACAATATGGCCCGCTTTGACGGAGCCTGTAAAATTCACGAAATCCACCCGCGGATCCGCCATCAATTTTTCCGCATCGGCATGGCTGAGGTCCAGATACTGGAAAACGCCTTCCGGCAAGCCCGCTTTTTTGAACGCCGCTGCAAAACGGTCCGCACACAAGGGCGTTTGTGCAGAATGCTTCAAAACAACCGCATTGCCAGCCAACAAGGCAGGGACAATTGTATTAATGGATGTAATATAGGGGTAATTCCATGGGGCAATGACCGCCACAACGCCGACGGGTTCACGGCGAATAAAACGTTTAAATCCCGCCTTCTCTTCCGGCACAATATCTGCCAATGCCTTGGGTGCCAAGTTGACCATGTAATTGATACGCTCTTGCGTGGGGCCCGTTAGCTCTCCCGGTGTATAGCGTTGAGGGCGGCCCATCTGCCATGTAAGCTCTTCCCCAATCACCGCAGCATCATCCGCCAGTGCCCGGCCAAAAGCCAACATGATTTTTTGTTTCTCATCCAGGGGCACATGGCGCCATTCTTTTTGTGCTTTTTTGGCACGGGTCAGCGCAGCATCAATATCGGCAAAACCTTGCAAAGGACGCTCGACATATACAGAACCATCGACCGGTGAAATTGTTTTCAGCATATCTGCTGTACTTTTTTGTGCGGGTTGAGACATTGTGTCTTCTCCTTAAATAATTTCGAAGTAGCGGGAAAGTTCCCAGCTGGTAATGTTTTTGCGGAATTCACGTTCTTCCCATTCACGGGACTGTGCATAATGGCTCACAAATTCCTTGCCGAACAAAGCTGCCGCAGGTTTTGAAGCACGCAGGCGGCCTGCCGCTTCCATCAAAGTTTGTGGCAATGACATTTCCGGCGGAAATGTCTGGTCGTAGGCATTGCCTGTAACCGGGTCGGACGGCTCTACCTTGTGCTCAATACCCCAAAGCCCCGCACCGATGGCCGCAGAAAGCGCGATATAAGGGTTAATATCCGCCGCCGCAATGCGGTATTCAACACGTTGCGATTTTTCGCTTCCCGGAATAACACGCAAAGCCGTGGTGCGGTTTTCAACACCCCAAGTGGCCGATGTCGGTGCCCAGAAGCCCGGCACCAAACGGCTGTAACTATTCACCGTACAGGCGATCATAGACAGAAACTCTGGCATCAATTTTTGCTGGCCACCAATGAACCAGCGCATTTTATCCGACATATGGTGTTTTTTCTTTGCATCGTAAAACACGGCCTTGCCTGACTTTTTATCCTGCAACGAAAGATGGATATGGCCCGATTGTCCCGGCCAGTCATTCGACCATTTCGCCATAAAGGTTGCCATCCACCCGCATTGCTGCGCGAGTATTTTAGTAAAAGTCTTGAACAGCGCGGCACGGTCCGCCGCTTCCAGTGCCTCTGAATGTGCAAGGGCGGCTTCCAGTACGCCCGGCCCTGTTTCTGTATGCAGGCCTTCAATCGGCATACGCATGTCACGGCACATGGCCAGTAAATCATGGTAAAAATCCGCATGTACCGTATTGCGCAAAACGGAATAACCGAAATAACCCGGCGTAATCGGCTTCATATTACGATAGGATTTTTCGCGCACACTATGTGGGGTTTCCTCAAAAACAAAAAATTCAAATTCACAGGCGGCTGTCACGGCATAGCCCATGTCATCAGCGCGTTTCAAGACGCGCTTCAGCAGGCTGCGCGGACAAACGCTTTCGGCTTTTCCTGCAAACTCTGCAATAAAAAACGGGACTTCATCTTCAAACGGGATAGCGCGCACGGTTTCCGGTACAATGCGCGCCTCTGCATCGGGATAGGCGGTATGCCAACCGGTAAAACTGGCGCTGTCGTACAACTGGTCGTTTGAATCCCAGCCAAAAACCACATCGCAAAAGCCAAAGCCTTTTTCCAGTGCGGAAGTGAATTTATCCACGTGCATATATTTGCCGCGCAAAATACCATCCATATCGAAAACGCCAACTTTGACGTATTCGGTCTTACTTTGACGCAGGCCTTTTTTGATGTCGGCGACTGTCTTGCGGCCAAAAACCTTATCGACATCCATGCGGCGGCTCCTTCATTTATCATCCGTTCTGAAACAGACAATATTATATCCGCAGCCACGGATGCCTCCAACCACAGATTGCCTTTGCATAATGTTTTGCGCGTCTATTTATTCTGCCACCAATAGGCCGCATTCAACACAGCCGCGAAAAGTGTCCAGCACAACGGCGGCAGCAACAACAGCGCAGGTCGCCTATCCCGCTGCCAGCAAAGCACAATCATCGCCAGCGCCAGGATATTAATGATCACAATCCAGACAAAGCCTGCCAGCAATTGGTGCCATGTAAAAAATACAAAGCTCCACGACCAGTTAAAAGCCATGTAAAGCACAAAGCCCCACCACGCCGCCCCGCCTGATTCTTGCGTGCGATGCAGCCAGAGTAAATAACCCGCACTGGCAATTAGCGCATAAAGGATTGTCCACATGACCGGAAAAACAATATTGGGCAGCGCAAAGGAGGGACGCACCAGACCCGCATACCAGCCATCAACAGCGGATTGAGTAGACATGCCGATAGATGCAGAAATAGCTTCAAACACCGCAATCCATATCAACAGGGTTGGAATGTGCATTTTTTTAATGGTCTCTGGCATGACGTCTCCGTTTGTTTGGGTAGACAATGATGAAAGGCTTTTTTCTTTTTTGACAAGGCCTTAGATGGATTTTTATCTTTTTCACACCCCTCAAATATTATGCTACAATATTAAAATGTATATGATTTCAAAATCATTGGCGTTTTTGGCGATACTGGGGCTTTTGCTTTCCGGTGTACCGGCCGTGGCCATGTCGTGCAATCATGCCCAAGAAGCAACCCCTGTGGCCAAGGCCGAAATGCCATGCCATAAAAAAGCCGCCGAGGCAGCGCCCGTTACAAAAACAGATAAAAACCAAAAATCCGATATGGATTGCTGCGGGGACCTTTGCCCCTGTGCCAAAGGCCTGTGCCATGCGGCAGGGCTTGCCTTTATCGGTATCAAATCTCTCTCGTTCATCCCTGTCACAACGGCACAATCCTATGCCGCCACTGGGGATAACTTTGTATCCTTCCTGCCGGAACAGGCAACCCCTCCTCCCCGCATTTAACCCTGAACAAATATTTCAGCAGGCAGATTTTTTTCTGCCTGATTTGTCACATTTGATCGGAGTTAGAATATGATCAAGCATACATTATGCGGGCTTTCCCTGCTGGCGCTGCTGTTAACACCAGCTGAGGCAAATGCACGGCCCGTTTCCTACCCCGGCGGCTGGACATTCATGGCAATGAATGACGCAGACCGCAACATGCTGCATTTCAATTACACCTTCACGCCATTTCTCTCTTTGGGATATGGTGCGGAGCATATGCGGGATGACCAGTTTCAGATGCACACCGTGCAAATGAACAACCTGCTCAAACGCTGGAACCAAAAGGCCAGTCAAGGCAACCTGTACTTGAAGTCTGGCTTGGGGGCTGCCTATAGCGATAACGCCCCGCATGACCATGGCTGGCAACCGGCAGCCTTTGCCGGTATTGCCGCAGACTGGGAAAATAGACGTTATTACGTTTCCTACGAAAACAGGGCCGTATGGGCGGGCGATATATCCCACAGCTTCATGCAAAAAGCGCGCGTTGGTATTGCCCCCTATATCGGGGATTACGGTGATTTACACACATGGTTCATGCTGCAAGTCAACCACGACCCTGAAGATGCAGACAAGTTCACCGTCACGCCACTGGTGCGTCTCTTTAAAGGTGATTACCTGATGGAAGCCGGTGTCAGCAATCAAGGAAAAATTTTGTTTAACATGACAGCCCGTTTTTAAATTGAAAGGATATACACATGCAAAAGTTTTTACCCCTCACAATGGTTTTTCTGGCGCTGATGACAGCACCAGCCTTTGCCAATCACACAACCGACGCACCGCAAAAAATTCAGGCGGGCAGCATTAATACAACGGGCGAATTGATCACTATTGATGCCAATGGCCTCATCTGTGATTTCTGCGCCCGCACACTTGAAAAAATATTTATGAAACAAGACACAGTGGCCGGCATTGACGTCAATCTGGATCAAGGAAAAATCCTGATCAGCCTGAAAGACGGCGCAACAATGGAAGATGCGACCATACAAAAACTTGTCAGCGATGCCGGGTACAACATCTCCGCCATCACACACCGGAAAGGACATTAAGCATGGAACAGCTTGATAAAAAATCACTGCTGATGCCGGGGTTCAGCCTCCTGACAAGCATGAGCACACTTATCTGCTGTGCCCTGCCCGCCCTTTTGGTGACCGTTGGGGCAGGTGCGGCGCTGGCCGGATTGGTCAGCACCGTGCCGCAGCTCATCTGGCTGTCAGCACACAAAAAGGCTGTCTTTGCGGTGGCTGGGATTATGCTTGCGCTTGCAGGGGCACTGCAATGGAAAAACCGCAACGCGCCCTGTCCGACAGACCCGGCACAAGCAGCCGCTTGTAAAAAACTACGGCGGATCAGCTGGTGGATATATGGACTTTCTGTGTTGATCTACGCAACAGGGTTTTTCTTTGCCTTTATTGCGGTTAAAATCCTTTAAAAGAACTTGGCGGGGGCGTTGATAGCCGTGCCCCGCCAAACTTACAATGCAAGATCAATGCGCACTTTGCGCCACGGCAGGTTCTGCCACGACAGCTTCCATGTTGCTAAAAGTCACGCAGCGGTTGCGGCCCGTTTCTTTTGCTTTGACCACGGCTGTATGGACAGCACGCAACATATCATCAGGCGTATCATGGCCAGGCTGAATTTCGGCAATACCGATGCTGACCGTCAACAAAACATGCTGCTCGCCAGCCTCAATCACCAGTGATTCAGCTGAGGATCGCAGCTTCTCAGCAACATACGTTGCGCGATATTCATCTGTTGCCGGCAGGAAAATGGCAAATTCATCTCCGCCAATGCGGCCAATAACGTCACTGGTGCGCAAAACATTGGCCAGTTCATCCGACAAAAGCTGCAAGGCTTTATCGCCAACTGCGCGCCCGTACTTCATATTCAGCTGCTCAAAACCGTCAACATCCACGATCAGTGCCGTCAGTTCCTGCTTGTGGCGCTTGGACGCACTGATCAACATGACCGCCAGTTTAAATAGCATCGCACGGTTATAAAGCCCCGTCAGCACATCATTGGCAGCCAGATTGCGCAGCTGGTCACGCTGGCGTGTGATTTCTTTCAGCGCCGGCAACACCAAAGACATAGACTGGTACAACAACAGCAAAAAGATAACGCCATACAAAGCAAAAGAGCCTTGCACAAGTATATCTGTTTCCTTTTGCACCGCAGCGACAAAGCCCCGCACTTGTGCCTGCCATTTTTCGACAGCACCGTCTTGAACAATTTTTTCAATCTCGCGCGCAAAATCGTAGGCATAGCCACTCTGGTTAGAGGCGACATAAGCCGCATAACTGATACCCTTAAAACTCAAACTCCCCAAAGCCTTGAACGGCGCAATATCAAGGTTTTTTGTAGCCCCCCAAGTCGCGCTCACCATCAACGGCAAAACAACAGGCTCCAGTTCTTGTGCCGCGCTTGCATCTGCACGGATCGCATCTGCCAGAGAATGATCATTGTTTTTTTGGTGTAATTTAATATTTTTATATACACCCTCAACCAAAACAACCTGTTGCTCGACCACTTGTGTGATTTGCAGCATTTTCTTTTGCTTGTCGGCTATATGAAAGTTCAAAATTGCCACTGCCAAAATGGCCACAAAAAGAACGATAGAAATTTGCACATAACTGCGCGATGCATTCTCTGCTCTAAACCCTTGATCCGAAGATTTACCCTTTACGGCCCCGCGCATTATAACACCTCTTCCGGTTTAAAATTAGACCTGACCCCAGTCATGTCCGGTAGCTTCTTTATAAAATTCTTTATATTTTTGGTCGAGACCGGGCTGCATGTGCCCCAGCATCGCAAGCACTATATCAAACAAAGATGCTGCATTTTTATTACCGATCAGCTTGTGTGACAAAGCAGATAATTCTTTGGCATTTTCATGCATAGATTGTGCCGGGATTTTTTTTGAATAATTCTCCAGCAGAAAGTTAAAACAGAACAATGCTGTTGATACACGCTCTTCCCGCGACAAGGGTGACGCGCTGCGATTGACGTAGATAAAAGAATCTATGGCATTCAATACAGTTGAATAAACGCTGGCTTCTGCCGGCAGCCCACTGGCTACAAAAGCTTTCGCAATCTGACTGCTGATAAAAGCGGCATCTCCGGCCCAGTTTTTCATGTCATAAAAATAACACGTCATCGGGTTTTTCACCACACGGCCCGAAGATACCAAGCCATTCATCAACGCCCAGTCTGCATAGGTCCCCTTTGTCGGGTGGGCAAAAAAATGCAATTCCATGATAGATTTAAAAACATCACGCCGCCAGAAACTAAAAATCCCAACGTTGCTTCCATTTGACGTTTTCAGGTGTTCGATAATGCGGTCGGTGGCTGAAAGGCTCTGGATTGGGCTGAAATTGATGTTTGTAATGCCACGCGGATCCAGATAAGCCTGAATGGTCGGGCGTATGCCCACCACATCAGGATCTATCTCCGCCAGATCAATCTGGGATCCAATGCTGAAAATCTTATCATCGTCTCCCATCATTAAAATGAAATCGCCGTCCGTTGCGTTGAATGCCTCGAACCAATTCTCCATCATGCCGCAAGGCGGACGGGGCATATATTTTATATCTGCCCCCGCCACCAACTGGCTCAATTCTGCTTTTTTTTCATCACTACCCGAATTATCAGACACAGCCAGCTGAACGCCATGCACAAGGCTGAAATCCACCGCACTTTTAATCGTGGCGCGGCTGGCCGCTATCGGCCGATTGGATGGAATGCCAATGCAAAGGCGTTTTGCGGCCATCGTCTATACCCGTTTCAAAAAGCCATCGGGCGCAACGCTCAAAAGAAGCTTGTCTTCAATCGCGCGATCAATTTCAAAATGAAGCGTATGACCATCTGCAGCCGTATGCAGGCTATCCTTCAAGCTTTTCAGATAATCATGCACCGCAGTTTTGGGGTTATCACCCGGTGCCCAGGGACGATCCGGGTAAAAGTCTGCCGGCAAATCTTCCACGATCGTATCAAAAACAAGACAGTAGCTGCCCTTGCTGACAAGCGGAGCATAAAGCTCCAGCTCTCTCAAGACATGATCATGGGTATGATTTGAATCAAGGCATACCAGAATTTTCTTGGCATCTTTGCAGGCTGCGCGCACTTGCGCAATTGTTTCGTCGGAGATGGACGACCCCTGAATCATATCAATCCGGCCTGCCATCGGGTGGGTCTCAATCGCCACGCGGTTGTGGCTGCGAATATCAATATCAACCCCCAAAACGCGACGCTTGGGCTTTTGCGGGTCCAGGAAAGTACCGTCGTTTGCAGCATCCGCATATTCGAGCAACGCCAGCATGGACGCACTCAGAATAAGTGATCCGCCATGCGCAATACCGGTTTCGATGATCAGGTCAGGTTTTACATTCCAGACAACCTCCTGAAAAGCCACCATATCCGCCGGCAGCTGGATAATAGGCCGGCCCATCCATGCAAAATTATAGACATAGCGCTGTTCCAAAGCGCGCTTGATCCAGTCGTTGGACATTTTCTGCCATTCCACATCATCGCGGTATTTTGCTGCCATGGCGCGGTTCTCTTCGTGGAACTGTTCTTCCGGAGATTTTTGTGTTGCTGTTGTCATCTGTTATCACCTTTCAATAGGAAGTAAATTTTACTGGTCATCCCCAAGGACAATAACGCGGCAGGGCAAAGCCGGCAGCGTTGCCAGAATTTCATTTTTGTATCTTGCATTCATAATCCAGAGACAGTCATTATCTTGCAGCGCGGCCCAATCTATATCCGCAGGGGAAACGCAGACATGGCCCGTCAGTGAGATAAAACAATTTTGTTTACGGGGGTTAATATCAACCAAAGCCGGAACCTTAGACATGGCCTCATCCAGAATATTGGCAAAAGCAATCCCCTTGGCCCCTGCCCCCCATATATAGTTACGGTCGGCCGCATGAACGATTTGCGCATATTTGCCAATCTCGCCCGTAAACAAATCGCTATAATCCGGCGCATTCCCCGCTTCAATTTCATCGGCCAAATCGCCAATCCTTGCACCGACGAGCATATACTGGTCGCTAAAGACACGGTGTATATCACACCGTCCTGAAAAAACCTTCTGAAAGAAAAATTCAGAAAAATAATTGCAATGCTCGTGAAAAATATCCCAAAAAGCCTTGTGCTCCACAATCCACTCAACGCGCGGGATCTCGATAAAGATGCGGCATTCAGGGCGTAATATTTTTTTCAACTGCTGCAGAAAAGCATACGGTGCCTCGATATGCTCCAACGTGTGGCGCATAATGACAATATCAGCGTCCACATCTGCGGCCGTATCGACATTGAAATAGGACTTCACGATATCTGGGCTATCCCCTTCGTACGTCGGATCAAATCCTTTTACATTCAGGCCGCGCGCCTTCAATGTTTCAAGAAAGTATCCTTTGCCACAGCCAATCTCAACAATACTGTCTTTGGAAGTTGCATCCGCAACAATCAAGTTGGCAATATCATCGAGATACGACTGGAAGCTGGGAGAATGATCTTGCGCATTCTGATAGTCCCCGTCGTAATCCATCAGACTGTTGTCAAACAGGGCGTTAAAAATAAAGCCGCAATCATGACACGCCGTTAAGTCGACGGCGGCAGCGGGCGCTGTCTGGGCCACGGTTGCACTTGGGAACAGTTTGTTCTGGAAGGCAGGAATGCGTGCCAGCTTGTATATGCTATAAATATCGGCGCTGCCGCAGGCATCACAGGTTAATTTTTTCATCAATCTTGGTTCCCTTGATTGTTTGCAGCTTTGATATATCCGCCCAGAAGGCAAAGGGCTCATAGGCCGGATAGCCGTAAAAGCCTTTGTTCAGCTTAATATCTTTCTGCTTTTGCTTCAGGATATTATCGACCAGCGCATCAACACGCAAACCCGCGCCGCTGCCGACATTGATAATACCCGTGACATTTTTTTGCAAAGCAATACAGACTGTATTCGCAGCTACGGTATCAACATGCACAAAATCGCGCACCTGATCACCTTTGGACATGTTAAACATCTCCTCGCCCGCATCAAGTGCGCGGAGCAATTGCGGAATCACGGCACCCGGCCGCTGCCCCGGACCATAAACATAAAAATACCGCAACCACTTGAATATTGCATCTTGCGGCAAAGACAAGGCCAGCATGTCATGCAGTGTTTTTTTAGCAAGGCCATAAAAAGTGACAGGAGATACATCATCATCTTCACGCGCAGCACCTTCTTGCAAGCCGTATTCCAGACATGAACCTGCCACTGTAATATTGCGCACGCCTTTATCAACGGCTTGCATGATAAAATTATACTGCGGCTCCAGGTTTCCGAACAGATTTGAAGGATCGGTATATTTCCCCACCTCCGCCCAGGCCAGATGTATCAGGACATCATCGCCTTTTAAAACATCCGATGGAAAACCCTTGGCAATATCCACGCCAGACACAATGGTCAATCGATCATTTCCGGCGAAGCTGTCCTTCGCCTTTTGCGCGTCCCTGACAAATACGGTAACGGCATGTCCTTGCGCCAATGCCGCTTTCACAACCGCACTGCCGATAAAACCTGTAGATCCCGTCACAACAAAATGCATATTAAATAACTTCTACCTTCGGCACAGCCACCACAAATTGGCCGCCCCAGTCCCGCACGGCTTGCTGTTGCTGCACAACTTCGGGCGCAATATTCCAAGGCAGGATGAGCACCCAATCCGGCTTTTTCTCGGCCATGGCTTGTGGTGGTAAAATGGGGATGTGGCTGCCCGGCATGAACTTACCCTGTTTAGAAGGAGCCGCATCACAAACAAAGGGGATCATATCCACCTTTACGCCCGCATAATTCAATAACGTGTTCCCCTTGGCAGCGGCACCATAGGCCGCCACCGTTTTTCCTGCAGCCTTTTGCGCGCGCAGAAAGTCCAGAAGATCAGTTTTGACTTTATCCGCACGGGGCTGGAAGCTTTGGTAAACAGGCAAAGCCTGCAAGCCAAATTCTTTTTCCTGCACCAGCATGGCGTTGACGGCACCCGATGTATCACGCACATCATCGGCATGACATCCATAAACCCGCAAACTGCCCCCATGCGTAGGCAGGGTTTCAACATCCCAAACGCGCAAGCCCGCCGCTTCAAAAATACGGCTGACGGTATAGAGCGATAAATACGAGTAATGCTCGTGATAAACCGTATCAAACTGGTTATGGGCGATGAGCTGCATCAAGTGCGGAAATTCAAGCGTGATAGTACCTTTGGGCTTTAGCAATGCCTTCATGCCTGCCGTAAAATCATTAATGTCCGGCACATGGGCATAAACATTGTTGCCGATGATCAGATCAGCCGATTTACCTTCTTCTTTCAGCTTCGCACCCAGCCCCTTGCCAAAAAATTCACGCACGACGGGGATGCCCAATTTTTCCGCGGCATCTGCCGTTGCGGCCGTTGGCTCCACACCCAGACACCGAATACCCGCCAGCACAAAATTGCGCAGCAAGTAACCATCGTTCGATGCCAGCTCCACCACCATGCTGTCATCGCCAAGGGAGAGACGCTGTGCGATCATATCTGCATAATTTTTGGCATGTTGCAGCCAGCTGGATGACACGGATGAAAAATAGGCATAGTCATGGCGAAATAAATCATCTGCTGCTGCATAATCTTCGGTTTGCACCAGCCAGCATTGATCGCACACAAATAATTTCAGCGGAAAGAATTTCTCCGGCTGTTGCAAATCTTCTTGCGCCAGATAATCGTTGGAAGGCGGTGCCGTACCCAGATCAAGGAAAACATGTGACAATTCAGCATGGCAATGGCGGCAGTTCATAGCGCTACTCCGGTAAAACAATCGTCAATCAAAGGGTGCGACTGGTCGCGTGCAGAAAGGTCCACGGCAGGCAAAGGCCAATGGATACCGACCGCCGGATCATCATACCGTAAGCCACCTTCTGAATCCTTGTTGTAAAAGGCGGTATGCAGATACAGCATCTCGCTGTCTTGCTCCAGCACCTGAAAACCATGGGCAAATCCTTCGGGGATCATCAGCATCCGCGCGTTATCGCCCGATAATTCTTCGGCATGGTATTGCAAAAAGGTTGATGAACCCTTGCGCAAGTCGACAGCTACATCCAGCACACGACCGTGCAAACAGCGGACCATCTTCATCTCTGCGGCGGGGGGGTGTTGAAAATGCATCCCGCGCACGGCCCCCACGGACGTTGTTCTGGAATGGTTGACCTGCACAATTTGGCGTGCGCCCACAGCGGCCGCCAGTTCTTGTGCGCAAAACAAACGCATAAATGCACCGCGTTGATCCGACACAGGCATCGTTTCTGCCACCATCAATCCATCAATGGCCGTTGGCGTTAATTTCATGGCGCGGCCCAGATAATACCGGCATCACGCGCCGCGTTTGTATAAACCATCAATTGCTCTTTGGTGATAACGGCTTTCTTTTCGTGATATTCACGGTACCAGTTGACGGTTGCGGCAATCCCCTCTTCCAAGCTCCAGACAGGTTGCCACTGCAACTGGCTACGCGCACGGGCACTATCCAGATGTAACAGCTTTGCTTCATGTGGCTGAGGGGACGCATCCACCTGCCAGTTCACGGCAGGCCAATTCTTTTGCATCAATGTCAAAACAGTTTCAACCGTTTGGTTTCCGGCATCATCGGGGCCAAAATTAAACGCCGTTGCAGCTGTTGTATCCCCTTCCAGCAATCTTTGGCCAAGCTGCAAGTAACCCGACAAAGGCTCCAGCACATGCTGCCACGGGCGTGTGGCCTTGGGCGAGCGGATGACAAGCGCTTGGTCTGCTGCCACAGCACGCACCAGATCCGGCACCAGACGATCTTCCGACCAATCGCCGCCGCCGATGACATTGCCTGCACGGGCAGTACCCAGCAAGGCTGCACCAGCTGTGCTGAAAAAAGACTTGCGGTAGCTGGCTGCCACCAATTCGGCCGCCGCCTTTGATGCACTGTACGGATCATGTCCGCCCAGCTTATCGTCTTCCAGATAACCTCGGTGTTGTTCGATGTTCTCGTAGCATTTATCCGTTGTCACCACCACAATCGCGCGGACAGAGGGCGTTAAACGACATGCCTCCAGCACATTGGCGGTGCCCATGATATTGGTCGATAGCGTCTCCAGCGGGTCGCGGTATGAACGGCGCACCAAGGGCTGGGCGGCCATGTGAAAAACAACTTCCGGCTTTTCCGCTTGCATCAGCGTCAAAACCTTATCTGCATCACGGACATCTTGCAGGTGACCTGACACATCCGGTGTCAACAAACCCCAATGATTGGGTGTGGTGATGGTCGGCAGGGCAATGCCGCTGACCGATGCGCCCAATTGTTGCAGCCAATGCGTGAGCCACGTGCCCTTAAAGCCGTTATGGCCCGTCACCAATGCACGGCGATTTTTATAAATGCCGGAAAAAGAACTCATTTCCAGACTTTCCACGGCGCATCGCCCTTTTTCCACATGTCTTCCAACATGTTTTTCTCGCGCAGCGTATCCATTGCCTGCCAAAACCCACGGTGACGGAAAGATGTCAATTGGCCTTCAGCGGCCAATGTCTGCATAGGCTTGAATTCGAAATGACTGGAATCGTCCTCAATATAATCAATCACAGAAGGCTCCAACACAAAAAAACCACCATTGATCCAGGCCCCTTCGGCAGAGGGTTTTTCGCGGAAGCTTGTCACCGCGTCATCATCTGTCATCGACAAAACGCCATAACGGCCCGGTGGCTGAATGGCTGTTACCGTTGCCTTGCGCCCGCCAGCCTTGTGATGGGCGATCAGGTCGTGAATATTGACATCCGACACACCATCACCATAGGTAAAGCAGAACGTTTCATCACCAATATAATCACGCACGCGCTTCAGGCGGCCACCGGTCATCGTCTCGGGCCCCGTATCGACAAGCGTCACTTTCCAGGACTCTGCCTTGCGGTTGTGCACTTCCATCGAATTTGTCGCGAGGTCAAATGTGACATCTGACATGTGCAGGAAGTAGTTGGCGAAGTATTCTTTAATCACATAACCTTTGTACCCCAGGCAAATGACAAAATCGTTCAGCCCATAATGGGAATAGGTTTTCATGATATGCCAAAGGATCGGCTGCCCCCCTACTTCCACCATCGGTTTTGGCTTCAGGTACGACTCTTCACTAATGCGCGTGCCAAATCCACCGGCCAGAATAACGACTTTCATTTTTTCCCCTTATAGCTCAAGCCTATAGGCTGAATTTACCGCATATTTATAACAGCCTTGGCCGACAATATAAATGCACGGAAATTATAGAGACATCACCGTTTTACGTCTAGCTGCGATAATTAAACATAACTTTGATACAAGCTGGAAAACTATGGCAAATTAAGACCGCAGAGCCGGCACTTCCCGAGAAACGGGACACCGCCAAACAAAGCTTCCCGCAAAAAGCGGACGATGAAACAAAAGTGGAGCATGAAGAAAGCGAGCGCCTTCAAAAACGCTGCAAAAAAAGGCACTGTTTTTAAAATTTTCCACTCTGCAACAACGATTCCAATTGAGTTATGGTTGTCCCCCAGCCTTCATAAAAGCCCATATCTTCATGGGCCTTTCTTTGCTCTGCCGTATTATGCATGACATGAGCAACATATTTTGTGCCCGAAGGTGTCTCTGCAATTGTTATGATGGCGGTCATCGCGATATGAGCGCATTCTTTATCACCGGGACCCGCGGATGATGCAGGACGGTAGTCCTTCACAAGCGCGCTGGTCCATACCAGACGTTTCTGTTCTACAATATCTAAAAAACAGCCGACATTCGGATATTCATTTCCATCCGGGTCTTGCATGACCGTATAGAATTCTCCGCCCGGACGAAGATCAATGCGACAGTCAGAAACACCCCAAGGTTTGGGACAAAACCACTGCTTCAGTAAATCAGGCTCCGTAAGGCCCCGCCAAACCAAACGGGCCGGCACAGCCAATTCTCTTTCAAGGACGAGATCCAGCTTTGTGTCAATGGAAGGAGACGACATTTCTATTTTCCTTTCTGCTTATTATTTTCGGCCAGCAGCAGGGCATCCAATGCATCAAAACGCGAGCTCCACGCTTTTCGCATCTGACCTAACCACTCCCATACTTCATCCACACCTTGCGCATTAATTTTATAGATTCTTTGCTGCGCCCTTTTTTCCATGCACAACAAACCCGTCTCTTTCAGCACCTTCAAATGCTGCGATATGGCTGGCGCGCTGATGTCAAATTCCTTGCTAATATCAGTAGACGACATTTCACCATTTGCCGCGATCAATTCAATGATGCGGCGACGGTTAGGCTCTGCCAAGGCTAAGAAATTATCCATACGCCAGTATATAACAGTTCACTTAATTAAGTCAATACTTATTTATATACTGTCCCATTACATCGCACCGGAAGAACAGACTTTAAACCGCCGGGCCCATAAACGACGCTCAACAGTTTCGGCCCAACCTTCCAACAAAGCCCCACATTATAAGTTTTTTGAAACACGGCATCTTCATATTCGCTTCAGGTTGGCAGGCTAATCTGATTCCAGAGCGTTCATTTAATACTGGATCCAGATAAATGCCTTTCAAAAAAGAAATCCGCCCCATTACAGCCTGCCTGCTGGTGACTGCTTATATCGTGCTTGTTCTCAATATGGGCTTTTTCAAACGGCTGCTGGATATTTATGCGAACACCAACAGCATCGGCAATGCTATGCTGCTCACCGTACCTATGGCCCTGATTGCCGCACTTAACATTTTGCTGCTGCCTTTTAGCGCACGCCCGGTTTTAAAGCCGCTCTTTATCACCATCATCATTACTGCGGCGCTCTTCAATTATGGCATGTTTGCCTATGGCACCATTTTTGATGATGATATGTTTGCAAATATCGCGCAAACGGATGTGGGCGAAAGCCGAAGTTATTTTTCAGCACATTTTATATATTTCATTTTGGCAACGGGGATATTACCTTCCCTCGTTGTCGCCATGTTACGCCTGCGCCGCGATAATTTTAAAACGGCAGCAAAAAGCTATGCTTTATCTTTTGTTGTTTCCGTTCTTGTTCTGACAGGTATCGGCAGTGTTTATTATCAAGATTACGTCTCCGTGGGCCGGAACAACAGAATACTTCGCAAATCGCTGAACCCCTCGTATCCATACAAACAAGCCTATAATTACATCTACAATAAATATTTCTATGAGCAATCGCCTTATCAACAAATTGCCCTGGATGCACATATTGCGCCCGGGCCTGATGTACGTAAAAAACTTGTTATCATGGCACTGGGGGAGACGCAGCGCTCGATGAGCTATAGCCTCAATGGCTATAGCCGCGAGACAAATGCATACCTGAAACAATATCCCGTTGCATCATTTCAAAACGTCTTGTCCTTCGGCACGGCGACAGCAATCTCGGTCCCTTATATTTTCAGCCTGTCGACGCATAAATATAAAGACGCACGGGCGGAACTCAATCGCGACAATGTCATTGATGCCCTGCAACGTGCCAATGTGCATATCGAATGGCTGGACAACGACGGTGGCTGCAAAGGCGTTTGCAAGAACGTACCACATACAGACTTGCGCAAAAAATATGCGGAAAACAAAGCGCTCTGCCCGCACGAAGACAGTTGTTTTGACAGCGTCTTTCTAACAGAGCTGAAAGAGAAATTACCAAACCTGCCCAAGCAGGATACGCTTTTAACCCTGCATTTAATGGGCAGCCATGGGCCGTCCTACTGGCAGCGTTATCCTGCTGAATTTCGCAAATTCACACCCGACTGCCCACAAAACGATATTCAGAACTGTTCGCGCGAAGCACTCGTCAATACCTATGATAACAGCATATTATTTGCCGATTACGTGATGGCGGAAATTATCAAACTCGCACAAGAACAAGCCCCCGACTTTGACATTGCCTTTGTCTTCCTGTCCGACCACGGCGAATCGCTGGGCGAAGACGGGCTTTATCTGCATGGGCTCCCGAAAAGCATCGCCCCCCATGAACAACGCGCCGTACCGCTAATCGCATGGTTTTCGAATAACTTTTTACAAACAGAAGACATGACCAATGCTTGCCTGCAACGCGATGCCGATATCCGCCATATCAACGATGCCAATATCGCGCAAAGCCTGCTGGGTCTGTTTCATGTCAATACAAAAGCTTATCAGGCACAGAACGATTATTTTTACCCTTGTCGTAACGGCTTTATGATGGCCAGCACACAATGAACACAACCATTTAGCAAGATGGGGGAAACCTCAAGTGCCGCCCCTTCAGGCTGGCTTCAGGTTTGTCTGTAACAATAAAAACAGACCTAAATAAGGGAAATATGCACCATGTATGCTATCGAATTCAATCCCGCCCGCAATACCAATGCCCGCTTGCTGCTGAATAGCCGGGCGTTACGCCGGTTCACAACCCTGCTTCCATCCGTGATCGACATCAGCTCGCGCTTCGCACCGGAACGTCAAAAAGTCGAAGCGTTTATTCGCGACGTTTACCGCAAAAGCTATAACGCGGATATTACAGTTTCGTACCCAACACTCATGAGTGTGCGTAACAGTGAAGGTGATATTTTGGCGGCGGCAGGGTTTCGCATGGCAAACGAAGAACCCCTCTTTTTGGAGCAATATACCCGCACCCCGATTGAAAATATTCTGGGCAGTGTATTCACACAGCATGTAACACGCAAAGATATCGCAGAAATCGGAAACCTTGCATCCCACGGGAAAGGAGCATCGGTTTTCCTGTTCGCGGCAATTGCATCTTATTTACTGTCAGAAGGCGCGCGCTATGCTGCCGTGACAGGAACAGATCAATTGCACAGACGCTTTGAATTGATGGGTTTAAATCCACACGTTATCTGCGATGCCAGCCGCGATTTGCTCGATAGCACCGAAAAAAGCTGGGGTACATACTATGACACACAACCGCGTGTGCTCGCAGGTTCGCTGGAATCCAGCATGTGCCAATTAAACAAACGTCTAGGCGCTGTTTATCAGGAGAACGGCATCACCCTGTTTCCGCGTTTGCACAAGAAATCCTGGTTCAGGGGAATACTGTCATGCTCATCTTGAACCGTATTCAAGAAAAATCTAAAACAATTCCCGCGCAAATTGCCCTGACAGACGGTATGCGTCATGTTGCCTATGGCGAATTAGAACCCAAAATCGCGGAGATTGCCCAAAGGCTAAAAGATGTCGAATGCCTCCGACTCGCGATTGCGGGTGACAACAGCATCGAATGGATTTTATATGATCTGGCTGCGCTGTCTCTGAACATTCCCGTTGTGCCGCTGCCGCCGTTCTTTATCCAATCACAGCGTGATGCCGTACTGCAATCTGCCGGCGTGACACATATTGCACTGGGACAATCACTTATCCCGACAGGTTTGACAGCAGACGATGTCGTTTTACCTTCTGGTACAGACAAAGTAACGTATACATCCGGCTCCACCGGTGCACCCAAGGGCGTTTGCCTGCCACAAGACGGTTTGGAAAAAGTAGCCACGAGCATCGCCAGTATGCTGGGCCCCACACATATCGGCAAGCATCTTTGCGTGCTGCCGCTGGCCGTCTTGCTGGAGAATATAGCCGGTGTTTATACCGCGCTGATGACCGGAGCCACAATTTACGTGCCACCGCTGGCAACGATCGGTTTTTCAGATCCCTTTAGACCAGATTTCAGCCTTTTGCTGGAAACGATGATCATGCACAACGTAACCTCCATTATTCTGGTACCGGAATTGTTGCGCGGGCTGATGATGGCCATGCACCAAACAGGAAAAACACCCAAGACACTCACTTTTGCCGCTGTCGGCGGTGCCCGGGTTGATCCCGAAGTATTGGCCCTGGCGCAGGCCGCAGGGTTGCCGGTATATGAAGGATATGGATTGAGCGAATGCGGCTCCGTCGTCTCGCTCAACACTCCCGGCCATGCCAAGCGCGGCAGCACGGGCAAAATCCTGCCTCATATGCAAATCAGCATCGAAAATGGTGAAATCATTGTGGAAAACGCCTGCTTTCTTGGCTACCTCGGCGATGCCCTCCCTCAAACGCACCGCTTTCTGACGGGCGATTTAGGTACGATAGACAACGATGGGTTTATAACACTGCAAGGCCGTCGTAAAAACCTGATCATTACCGGCTATGGCCGTAACATCTCGCCTGAATGGGTGGAAAGCACCCTTCTGGCACAACCGGGGATTCGGCAGGCAATTGTTTTTGGCGATGGCGCGGAAAGCATCGGAGCCCTGATTGTGCCCATGAAACCCGATGCCGATGTGGCAAGCGCAATTTCTCACGCCAATAAAAAACTACCGCCTTACGCGCAAGTTAAAAATATCCGCGAAATACCTGCCCTGACAATCGAAAACGGTTTCCTGACCGGCAATGGCCGCATCAAAAGGGAAAACGTGCTGAAACATTTTTTGAAGGAGTAACTGCCATGACTTTTTACCAAAGACTACAAAATGAAACGGCCACAGCCCGCCAAGAGCTCTATACCGTGCCCCAGCTGGTTGACGGCTTAAAAGGAGACATCAGCCACGACACATATATTGCTTATCTGACAGAAGCATACCACCACGTCAAACACACTGTGCGTTTTATGATGGCCATGGGCGTGCGTTTGCCGGATGAAAAAAAATGGCTACATGATGCCATTGCAGAATATATCGAAGAAGAAAAAGGCCATGAAGAATGGATCCTCAACGATGTTGCAGCCGCCGGTGGTGACAAAGAAGCCGCGCGCCACGCCACGCCAAATCTGGAAACGCAGGTGCTGGTTGCTTATAACTACGATTACATCGCCCGCAAAAATCCGGTTGGTTTTCTGGGTATGGTTTTTATGCTGGAAAGCACATCAACACAGATTGCCAATACAGGGGCCGATGCGATTATGGCGGGCCTGAAACTGCCCAAAAGCGCCTTTACCTATCTTTATTCCCACGGCGCATTGGATATTGAGCACCTTAAATTCTTTGAAACACTGGTGAACAAGATCGAAGATCCGGTCGATCAGACCGCTATTATCGAGGTTGCAAATAACACCTTCCGTCTCTTTGCGCAGGTACTCTCTGCCATTCCGCATAAAAAAGCACAAAAAAATGCAGCTTAAAGGAAAAACAATTTATATCACGGGCGGGACCGGCGGCATTGGTGTGCCGCTCGTCCAGCACTTGCGCGCTGCAGGCGCGAAGGTCGAGGTTCACGACCGTCGCGCAGACGGCGATCTGTCGGGTGATATTTCCGCGCTCTGCGCAAAACTTGGCACTATGCCACCCGATATCCTTATCAACCTTGCAGGTTATAATGTCTTCGCCCATTGCGAAGATCAGGACATGGAAAATATTATCCGCGTCAATCTTACCGTTCCCATGCGTTTGACACAGGCCATTCTGCCCGGCATGAAGGCACGTGGCAGCGGAAAGATCGTGAATGTAGGTTCAATGACAGCACTGATCCCCCTGCCCCATTTAACAGGCTATGTTGCCGCCAAGGCAGGCTTGAAGGGGTTTTCAGATGCATTGCGGCGGGAATTGACCGGCACAGGCATTACGATTACGCACATCACACCGCGCGCCGTGAAAACAGCCGCCAATAAAGGATTGAAAGATATCCTCAACAAAGAAACAGGCGTGCGCTACGACAATGCAGAATATGTTGCCGACAAGATCGTCAGGGCCATCGAAAATGACACACACGATACACGTATTGGCTGGCCAGAACGGTTTTTTGCTATTTTAAATGCTTTTTTCCCCCAGCTTATCGATAGCGGTTTGAAAAAAAACCGCGAGATCGGTGAGAAACTCTTAAACGAACAAAAAAAGAAAGTCATAAAGCCATGAAAATCTCTTCAATCGCAACACTCGCCCTTCTTGTCCTTGCCCTACCAGCCCATGCAGAAATGGCCGTGACAGCGGATACGTCGCAGCCAAGCCTGATTGTCACGCAAGAACAAACCGATAGCGTGATGCTAAAAATTATAGATCTGCAAACCCGGTGGGCAGAAATTAAGTACAAATATACGGATAAAGAGAAAAAAATTAAAGCCATGCAACAACTGGAAAAAGAAGCCGCTTCGATTGTTGCCGCATCCCCCGATCGCCCTGAAGCTAAAATCTGGTATGCGATTATTTTATCAACCGAAGCTGGCTTTATCAAAGGCCTTTCCGCATTGCCGAAAGTCAAGGAAGCCAAGGCCCAACTGGAAAAATCCATTGCTATCAACCCCAAGGCTTTGGATGGGTCGGCTTATACTTCTCTTGGCTCACTTTATTATCAGGTTCCCGGCTGGCCGATTGCTTTCGGAGATAAAGAAAAAGCGGAAAAATATCTTAAGGCCGCCTTGATGGTGAATGCCGAGGGTATCGACCCCAATTATTTCTATGGTGATTTTCTGTTACAACAAGACCGCTTCAAGGAAGCCGTACCTGTTTTGGAAAAAGCACTGGCTGCACCAGATCGTGCCGGCCGTACGCTTGCCGATGAAGGCCGCCGTCAGGAAATTCGCGCGGCATTAACAGAAGCACGCAAAAAAGCCAAAATTTTGACGCCGGAAAAAGAGTATAACTAATAGAGCCCGACTATTTTTTCCTCTATAATCAGGGAGGTTCGCTTATAAAGGCGAACCCTCCTGCTTTTTTATCAAGGCTATGCAATGCGCGTTTTATTGGTCGAAGATGACGATATGCTTGGCAAGGCCACACTGGCCGGCCTGCGCACCGCCTTTGCCGCTGACTGGCTGACCAATGCGGAAGATGCGCAAGCCGCCATTCGCGCACAGCCCTATGATCTGCTGATATTGGACATTAACTTGCCGAGCACATCCGGACTGGAAATGCTAAAAGGCCTGCGCGATCAAGGTGACCTGACACCTTGCCTTTTTTTAACGGCACGCGATGCAGTTTACCACCGGATTGAAGGCCTGAACGCAGGTGCAGATGATTATCTGGTCAAGCCCTTTGACCTGAACGAATTGATGGCACGCTGCGCCGCATTGTTACGCCGTGCACACGGACGTGCCAGCCCGGCCATAAAACACGGCGATATTACACTAGACCCGCTGGGCAAAACTGTTCATCAGGGCGCACAACCTGTTTCCCTATCGCCACGCGAATTCGCAATTGCGGAATGCCTGATGAACAATATCGGGCGCGTTATCAGCAAACAGCAAATTGAATCCTCCATTTATGACTGGCGCAATGATGACATTGGCAGCAATACCGTAGAAGTTCATATTTCGGCTCTGCGCCGGAAACTGGGCAAAGATTTTATTAAAACAATTCGCAATTCAGGGTATGTGATCGAATAATGAAAGCTTTTTCTCTCCGTTGGCGCCTGGTGCGCATTTTATTGCTGCAAATGACCGTGATGATCTTACTCTCCGGTGCTTTGGCGCTTGCTTTTATTTATCGTGAGGTTGACGAAGTTTATGATGCTACGCTGGTTCAATTTTCGCGTTCTCTTGCCTCGATGCCTGTGACCGATGCGAAACCGGATCAATTCGCCGGTATGGAACGTGCCAAAGATATACATTTGGCGCATAGGTACGAGCGTAAAATATCCTACCGTATCTTAAAAAATGGCGAAGTCATCACACAGTCTCTGGATGGACCAGATATGTTGAGTATTTTTCCACCACCCGGCTTTTCTGACTTACATCGCGATAAAAAAGGCCGCCATGATTGGCGCGTTTACACCCTACTCGACGAAAAAAGCGGCCTGACGATTGAAGTTGCAGAAAAATACGACATCCGCAGAGAACTCACCTTTCAACTTCTCAGCAGCCTTATGATCCCCGGCATCTTGTTCTTGCTAGGCTCTGTCACGGCTATCTGGTGGGGCACCAGCTTTGGCCTGCGTCAACTAGTGCGCGTATCAAACGAAGTCAATTCGCGCCGTGCGGATGATTTATCCGCCATTGACTCCAGCCATATTCCATCAGAAATTCGCCCGCTGGCACAAGCCTTGAACGAATTGTTCAGCCGTATAGAACAAAGCTTTGCGCGGGAACGTGAGTTTACCGACAATGCCGCACACGAGCTGCGCACCCCGCTTGCCGCCATCAAAACACAAGCGCAAGCACTTTTAAGATCTGAAAACCTGAGTGATGCAGGACATGCGGGGCTGGAAAATCTGGTAAGCTCGATTGACCGCGCCGCCGATATGACGGATGCCTTGTTGTCTTTTGCCCGCCTGCAAGGTGATCGCAGCGCGGCAGAACCCGTCGACCTATGCGCTGTGGTCACGCAAGAAGTACATGCACTCGCTTCCTTTGCACAAAACCGTAAAGTTCATATCGAAATTGACCTTGCAGACGCACCGCAAATTGTTCAGGGCGTGCGACATGCATTGGCATTAATGGTCCGCAATGTACTGCACAACGCCATTAAATTTTCCGCCGCAGGCAGCACTGTCACCGCAACCTTGAAAACCGAAGGTAAAAACCTACACCTCACTGTTGTAGATACCGGCCCAGGCATTGCTGAAAAGCACCTCCCCCATGTCTTTGAGCGCTTTTACCGGTCTGACAAATCCCAAAACGGAGCCGGACTCGGCTTGAGTATCGTCAAATGGGTAGCCGACATACATCAGGCACAAATCACTTTAAGCAAAACACAAAACACCGGTGGCGTTTGTTTTGAAATAAAATTTTCAAAACCATTGGGCACTCCATAGCACGACAGCCGCCATACAACATGAAGCTGCTTATATATAAATATCCGACTTCACTTTCAGCCTTTAAAATCTTTCAGAATTAAAAAAGAATGATGCCAAAAAACAAAAAGCCCTTGATATACAAGGGCTTTTT